>JAABUM010000141.1_pt1:0-30000 | contig 143812 bp, 133 predicted proteins | sample 5559161 | NCBI WGS metagenome assembly JAABUM01 (sample SAMN10711868, study PRJNA513369) | rock metagenome | isolation source: Antarctica rocks | place: Antarctica: Victoria Land, Siegfried Peak nord
CCGCCACCGCAACCATACACGGATGATCTCACGCCGCGGGCGTCACGCTCGCACCGACACACCGAAAAGAACTGCCCTGCAGCACTATTGGCGCATCAAGCCGATGCCCATGTCAGGAGTTCTGGAACCGGTGGCCGCCTTGATTATTGACAGGATCGCGATTCTCCTAGGATCACCAGCTGCGCAGATGGGCTGCGTGGGTCGCTGTAGACGATGCCGGAAGTGTGGGCTGCGCCCCAGCGTTGGAAGTACCCGCCGTCGGAGAGCTGTCGCAGGTCGCACCAAGGCAGCCCGGCGGTGGGCTGCCCGGCGGGCAGGTACCGCCGTACCCATCGACTGAGCGCGCGACTGCTGACATCTGATGGCAGGCAGTAGGCGGTGACGGCGCCGTTGAGGGCTTGCTCGGCGGCCTGGGCAGCGCCGGTCGGGCACCGAACCGCCCGGGACGGCACCAGGTAGGGGCTGCCGGCGACGTGCACCGGTGTCCCGGGGTCAGCAGTTTGCAGCTGCAACCGGATCGGGGTCAGCACCGGACTGACGAGCAGGGCGGCGCTGATGGCGATCAGCGATGCTTTGCCGACCGCGCTCATCGGGTAGCCGCTCGGATGTCGAACCGGACCAACGCCGGGTGCTCGTCGTAGGCGACCTGGGCGTCCACGGCCAGATGGGTCGCCTCCCGCACGGACAGCGCCGAGGCCAAGCCGTCGCACTTGCCTTCATAGGTTCGGTAGTCCGTGCCATACACCAGCCACACGTGACTGCCTGGCCCGGCGCGCCGCAGCACCGTATCGGCGAAGGCCTGCGGGTCGGCGGCGCTGTTGCGCTGCTCGTAGTCGACCCAGTTGACCCGGGCCGGTGCCCCACCGCCAGGGAAGACCTCCTGGTGCAACCACGCCGGCAGGTGCCGGCTGACGGCCGGTCCGAGCTGGTCGGGGCAGTAGATGACGAGATCCGCGGGCTGTGCCGTCGGCCGGATCGCGGCGGCGACCAGGTCCGCATCGGTCTTGAGTCGGTTGACCGGGTTCCCGAGCGCAGTGGCAAGTCCAGCGACCACGGCAAGGACCAGCACCGGACGGGCGGCGTGCTGGGGCAGGGCCCGTACGCCCCGGACGGTCAGGAGCAAGAACGGCGGGAATGCCACTGAGGTATACCGGCCGTCGAAGCCGGAGCCGGCAACCAGCCCGGCGGTCAGCGCGATGACGATCGTCCCGGCGAACACCCAGCCAAGAGCCGTGGCCTCCCCGTCCGGCGCCAAGTCGATGACCATCCGGCGTTCATCCATCCGCCGGCCCAGCAGACCGACGACGGCCAGCAGCAAGAACAGCAGTCCCAGGATCCGGGCAGCGGTGGAGACACCGCCAGCCCACTCGCCGACCGCGTGGACCAGCGCGGAGTACTGCGCCGGTTGCGCCCAGGGCGTGCCGGTGTGCCGGGCCTGGAACACAAATATCGGCAACCACGGCAGGAACAGCACCCCGCCGGCGGCAAGGGCCAGCAGGCAGCGCCGCGCGGCCCGCCGCTCGCCGGGCAGCGAGCCGCGGCAGATGCGCCACACCAGCAACAGGGCCACCGCCGTAAGCAGGAACAACGCCCAGTAGTGAGTCAGAGCAAGCGCCCCAGCGACCACCGCGACCGGCCAGAGCCGGGCCAGCGACGGACGGGTCAAGGCCCGCTGCAGCAGCAAGTACCCGGCGGTGACCAGCAGCACCACCAAGGCGTACATCCGGGCCTCGGTCGCGTAGTAGATGGCGAACGGTGAGGCCGCCAGCAGCAGCAGGGCCGCCCGGGCCCCCCCAGGCCCGGCTGCGCGGCGCCCCGCCGCCCACATCAACGGAAGCGTCGCGATGCTGCACAAGCCCGACAGCGACCGGGCCGCCACGTCGCTGCTGCCGAACACCCGCATCCAACCGTGCAGCAGCAGGTAGTAGAGCGGGGGCGCCCCGTCCAGGCGCAGCGCCGCGGGTATGCGGCTCAGCGGCAGACTGGCGATGTTGATCGTGAGCGTCTCGTCGAGCCAGGTCGCCGAGGCGGTGTAGGTCCTGAGCAGGACCCCCACGCCAACTACCACCGCGACCACCACGGTCCACGGTGCCAGCCGCCTACGCGCCACCGGAAGCGCCGTGGTCAAATCCAGATCGGGCCCGTGCGTGGTCTGGGCGGCCATGACGGTCCCGTCTGTGGGCTGGTGCCGGACCGCGGGGCAGCCGACGCACGGGCCTGGCAATGGTAGGAGACGTGGAGGTCGGGTGCGGCGTTCCCCGCTACGGCCGGTCCTGGGCCAGGTGGTGCTGTCCTGGATCGCCGGCCGGGTGGTCGCCCTGTCCGCGCTGGCCCTTGCCGACTACCTCGTGCAGCAGCTGCAGGCCACCGCGCACGTCACTGTGCGCCACACCGGCCTGCTGGGTTGGGACGCGAGCTTCTACCAAGACATCGCCCAGTCCGGGTACGGCCGCACCCCCTCAGAAGGAGCCCGCTTCTTCCCGCTGACGTCCTTGCTGGCCCGGGCTGTGGCCGTGCCACTCGCCGGCCACACCGGGCTCGCCCTGCTGCTGGTGGTGAACGCCGCCGCGCTCGGCGCAGCGCTGGTGCTGGCACGGCTGGTACTGCACGAGGGCTGGGGGGAGGCCGCTGCCGCCCGCGCCGTGTGGCTGCTGGCGCTGGCCCCCAGCTCGTTCGTCCTGGTCATGGGCTACGCCGAAGCACTGGGCATCCTGCTCGGCGCCGCGGCCTTGCTCGCGCTGCGCCGCCGGCAGTGGTGGCTCGCCGCCGGCCTGGGGCTGCTCACCGGCCTGACCCGCCCCACCGGCCTGCTGCTGGCCGGGGCCGCCGCGGTCGAGGCGGCCCGCGACCTTCGTCGCTGCCCCGGTGCCGAACGCCTCGCCCGCGCAGCGGCTGTGCTCGCGGCGCCCATCGGCACCGCTGTCTACCTCGGCTGGAACGGCCTGCGCTACGGCCAACCGCTCCTGCCCTACACCGTCCAGACCACAGCACGCCTGCGCGGCGGCCTGCTGACCAACCCCTTACGGGCCCTGCCGCAGGACGTGCACGACGCCCTGCACGGGCAGCACATCGGCACCGCCCTGCACCTGCCCTGGGTGCTGCTGATGATCGCGCTGCTCGTCGTCATGGCCGTCCGGCTGCCCGCGTCCTACGTGGTACTGGCCGGACTGACCTTCGCGGCCGCGATCAGCTCCGAGCACCTCAACAGCGTCGAACGGTACGCCGTCGGGGCCTTCCCCTTCCTGCTCGTGGTCGCACTGACGGTGACGCGCGAAACCACCTTCCGGCTACTGCTCGCCGCCAGCAGCGCAGCCATGCTCGGCTACGCACTGCTGGCGTTCCTCCAGCTCTACGTACCCTGACCAGACCGCCGGTCGCGTACGAGGTAGTCCTCGCCGGCGTCCGCCGGTTCACCCGATTAAGCGTGATCGTCACGTCCCAGCCACCGTTGCCTTGAGCCTCGTGGTGTGCAGCGGCTGCTACCGGGCTCCGTCCCGACCGGCGAGCGCCCGGGGGTGCGCCCCGGCGTACACCTCCCGGAGCCGGTCGACGGTCACCAGCGTGTACAGCGCAGTGGTGGTGACCGAGGCGTGGCCCAGCAGCTCCTGCACCACCCGTACGTCCGCGCCGCCGTCCAGCAGGTGCGTGGCGTAGGAGTGCCGCAGCGTGTGCGGCGAGACGGCGTGCGTGAGCCCGGCCCGGACGGCAACGCCCCGCAGCGCGGCCCAGGCGCCCTGCCGGGACAGCGGACCGCCGCGCGCGTTGAGCAGCAGCGTCGTGCTGCCGCGACCGGTCGACGACAGAGCCGGCCGGCCGCGTACGAGGTAGTCCTCGACCGCGGCGCGGGCGTAGGAGCCGACCGGCACGATGCGCTGCTTGCCGCCCTTGCCGTCCAGCTTGACCACCCCGGTCGACCGGTCGAGGTCGTCGACCGCGAGCCCGACCGCCTCGGAGATGCGCGCACCGGTGCCGTACAGCAGCTCGAGCAGGGCCCGGTCGCGCAGTGCCAGCGGCGTACCCGGGCTGCCGGCCGTCTCGATCAGGCGCTCGACCTCCTGGACGCTGATCGCCTTCGGCAGCATCTTCGGGCCGACCGGGGGCCGCACCTGCCGGGCCGGGTCAGCGCTGACCAGCCCTTCGCGCAGGGCGAACCGGTGCAGACCCCGGACCGCGACCACCGCCCGGCCCGCCGAGGTCGAGCGCAGCGGCGGGTGCTCGGCGTCACCTTCGCGCAACCGGGCCAGGAAGGCCGCGACGTGCTCGCCGCGCACGGCACCGAGTTCCTGCAGGCCCAAGCCGTTCAGGAAATCGGTGTAGCGGCGCAGGTCCCGTCGATAGGACAGCAGCGTGTTGGCAGCCAGTCCGCGCTCGACCGACACGTGGTCGAGGTAGGCCTTGACGTCCCGCAGGACGTGCCCCTGCCTCGGCCTCTCCGCGGGGCTCAGATGAGAACCTGGGCCAGCGAGGACAGCGGCAGACCGTGCGCCTCGGCCACCGGCGCGTAGGTGCACCGCCCGTCCACCGTGTTGACACCGAGCGCGAGCGCCGGGTCGGCCGCTACCGCCGCCGGCAGCCCGCGATTCGCGATCTCCACCGCGTACGGCAGGGTCACGTTCGTCAGGGCGTAGGTGGAGGTGTGCGGCACCGCTCCCGGCATGTTGGCCACGCAGTAGAACAGGCACCCGTTGACCTCGAAGGTCGGGTCGGAATGCGTGGTCGGCCGGGTCGACTCGAAACAGCCCCCCTGATCCACCGAAATGTCCACGAGCACCGCGCCAGGCTTCATCGCCGCTACCAGCTCGTCGGTAACCAGTGTCGGCGCCTTCGCGCCCGGGACGAGCACCGCCCCGATAACCAGGTCGGCGTCGATCACGGCCCGCTCGACCTCGTAGGTGTTCGACGCGACTGTCTGCAGGTGCCCCTGGTAGATCCGGTCGGCCTCGCGCAGCCGCTGCACGTTCTTGTCGAGCAGCAGCACTTCGGCCTGCATCCCGAGGGCGATCGCGGCGGCGTTCATGCCGCTGACGCCGGCGCCCAGGACCACGACCTTGGCGGCGTACACGCCCGAGACGCCGCCCATGAGCACCCCCCGGCCACCGGCGCCCCGCTCCAGGCAGTGCGCCCCGACCTGCGGGGCCATCCGTCCGGCCACCTCGCTCATCGGTGCGAGCAGCGGCAGCGAGCGGTCGGCCAGCTGCACGGTCTCGTAGGCCACCGCGGTCGTGCCGGCGGACAGCAGGGCATCGGTACAGGGTCGGGACGCCGCGAGATGCAGGTAGGTGAACAGCACCTGGCCGCGGCGCATCCGCGGGTACTCCTGCGCAACCGGCTCCTTGACCTTCAGGACGAGGTCGCCGAAGCCCCAGACCTCGTCCGCGCAGGACCCGATCTTGGCGCCGGCCGCGATGTACTCCTCGTCCGGAATGGACGAGCCGACCCCCGCCTGCTCCTCGACGACCACGTCGTGCCCGTGACCGACGAGCTCGCGCACACCCGACGGGGTGATCGCGACGCGGTGCTCATTGTCCTTGACTTCCCGCGGGATGCCGATCCTCATGTCACTCGTCTCTACAGGTCACGGGCGTGATCAACGCCCCTTGCTGCCGGTCGTGGCGGTCCTTGTGAGTCCACCTGCGAGCCTAGACCTCGACTCCGGTACTGACGGCAGCCCCGCATCCGGGGCCGGACGTCGCAGCGGCATCAGGCGCGACGCGGGCGCCACGGAGCCGATGACCGCCTGCTGCGGCCGATCCGGGCCTACTGTCTACCCCCGTGGCTCCCCTGATCCAGGAACTCCTGATTGACCGTCCGGGCGGGTCGGACTTGGAGTTCACCCGGACCCGCTCGGGCCTGCTGCGGGGGCTGGACCGGTCGGTCGTGGCTGCGGCCTGCCTCGGGATGGCGTGCATCATGGTCCTGGTCCTGGTCGCCGGGCGCACCGCCCGGGTGCCGGGTGCCATAGCTCCATCGTCCTGGCTGGGGCTGCTCGGCCCGGCGCGTGCCGCGACACCGTCCGCCGCGCTCGGCGCTGTCGAGGTAGGCGCGGTCTTGCTGCTGGTCCTGAGCTGGTGGTGGTTGCTGCGCGCTGCCCGGCGGCTCACCACGCGCGCGATCGTCTCGGTGGGTCTGCTTTGGGCGACACCCCTGGCGCTGGGGCCGCCACTGCTGAGCCTGGACGCCTACAGCTACCTCGCCCAGGGCCGGCTCGCCGCCTTGGGTATCGACCCCTACTCCCACGCGCCTGCGGCGCTGCCCGACGGGATCTGGCTGCACGGCGTGGACCCGTTCTGGCGGCACGCGCTGTCGCCGTACGGTCCGCTCGCCGTCCTGATCGAGCGGGCGGCGGCGCTGACCGGGCGCCCGGTACTCGCGCTCGCGCTCCTGCACCTGCTTGCACTCGGCGCGCTCGTGGTGGTCGGGGTGGTTGTCGTCCAGCTCCTGCCGAGCGCGCATCGCGGCACGGTCCTGCTGTTGGCCGTCGTGAACCCGCTGGTGCTGCTGCAGCTGCTGGGTGCGGCGCACTGGGAGGCGCTGCTGGTCGCGCTGCTCGCCGCCGCCCTGCTGGCGTGGCAGCGCGACCATCCGGCGGCGGCAATAGCTCTCGCCTCGGCCGCGGCGGCGGTGAAGCTGCCCGCTGGCTTCGCGGTGGCGGTGCTGCTGGTGCTACAGGTGCTCGCGGTGCGTCAGCCACGCCGGCTGCAGGCCGCCGCCACCGGGCTGGTAGCCGCTGCCGCGCCCTGGGTGCTGCTGAGCCTGCTGGTCCCCAACTCGCTCGGCTTCGCCGGCGCCCTGAACACACCGCTGACCGGCCGCACTTTGTACGCGCCGACCACCCTGCTGGCAGAGGTCGTGGCCAAGGCCGGCGCGCTCGCCGGGGCGGACCCACACTTCGACGCCGTCCTGAGCTTGTGCCGGGCGGGTGGTCTGCTGCTCGCCCTTGCCGTCTGCTGTGGCCTGCTGGTCACGGCCTCCCGCCGGCCGGTCGGTACGACGATCGGGGCCGGGCTGCTTGTCGTGGCCCTGCTCGGCCCCGTCCTGTACCCCTGGTACTGCACGTGGGGGCTGCTCCCCCTGGCTCTGGCCAGCCCCCGGCACCGCCGTCCTCTCGTGCTGCTCAGCAGCGCTGTGACCTTCACCGCCCTGCCCGGGTGCATGCGGCTCGGCGTCGCCCTGCTGCACCTCGGGCCCGCCTGGGGCCTGTTGCTCGCCTCCGGGCTGGCAGCGGGCGCGCTCGCGCTCCATCGCCGCTGGCCGATCCTGCGACCACCCACCGCGGCCGACCTGGACGGCGGCCTCAGTCCCTCGCCGGCCAGGGAGCGTCAGCCGGCCGCAGCCCGATAAAGCCCGTGCGCAGCGCCTCGGCGGCTGCGAGCACACCGATGCACGCCATCGCATTCTCCAGCTCGCCGGCCAGCACGCGTCGCACGGCTTCCCGCAACGACACCCAGCCGCTGGTCATCTCAGCCTCCTCGTGCTCCTGCACGTCCCGGCCGACCTGGCGGACGTCGCGGGCCAGGTACAGCCGGATCGCCTCATCGGTCATGCCGGGGCTGGTCAGGGCGTCCACGAGCACCTGCCAGGTCCCGGCGGCCAGGCCCGCCTCCTCGACCAGCTCGCGCTGGGCCGCGGCCAAGTGCTGCTCGCCGGGGACGTCCAACAGCCCGGCGGGCAGCTCATCGAGGTGGCGACCGACCGGGTGCCGGTACTGGTTGACCAGCAGGACCCGGTCGTGGTCATCCAGGGCCACCACCCCGACTGCGCCCGGGTGCACGACGACGTCGCGCTGCGAGGTCGTGCCCCCCGGCATATGCACGAGGTCCTTGCGGACGCTGATGACCCGCCCCGCGAAGGCCGGCTCGGAGGACTCGACGGCGTAGTCATGGCTCATCGCACCATCCAACTGCACCGGTTACAGCGGAAGCATCCGCTCGTCCGCCCGGCGTCCAGCCGCGGTGACCAAGCCGCGAAACAGCGGGTGGGCGCGGGTGGGGCGGGAGCGGAACTCCGGGTGCGCCTGGGTGCCGACGAAGAACGGATGCACCTCGCGGGGCAGCTCGACGATCTCCACGAGCGAGCCGTCCGGGGAGGTGCCGGAGAACACCAGCCCGGCGGCCTCCAGCGCCGGCCGGTAGGCGTTGCTGACCTCGTACCGGTGGCGGTGCCGCTCGGTTGCCGGATCATCGCCGTAGGCCTGCTGGGCCACACTGCCTCGTACCAGGGCCGTGGGCCACAGACCCAGGCGCATGGTGCCGCCCATGTCCCGCTCGCCCGCCACCACGTCCTGCTGGTCGGCCATCGTGGCGATGACGCTGTCCGGGCCGTCCGGCTCGAACTCCGCGCTGTTGGCCTTCTCGATGCCGGCCAGGCCGCGGGCCGCCTCGATGACCATGCACTGCAGGCCCAGGCACAGCCCGAGCAGCGGTACGCCGTGGGTGCGCGCGTAGGTGATCGCGCCGACCTTGCCCTCGATCCCCCGCACCCCGAAACCACCCGGGATGAGCACGCCGTCGACGCCGTCCAGCGCCGCTGCCGCCCCGGCCGGCGTCTCGCAGTCATCGGAGCGGACCCAGCGGATCACCACCCGGGTGTCGTTGGCGAAGCCTCCCGCCCGCAGCGCCTCGCTGACCGACAAGTAGGCGTCCGGCAGGTCTACGTACTTGCCGACCAGGGCGATGGTTACCTCGCTGGCCGGCCGATGCACCCGCTGCAGCAGCTGGTCCCAGTCGGTCCAGTCGACGTCCCGGAACGGCAGACCGAGACGTCGTACGACGTAGGCGTCCAATCCCTCGGCGTGCAGGACCCGGGGGATGTCGTAGATCGACGGTGCGTCGACCGCGCTGACCACGGCGTCGATGTCGACGTCGCACATGTTGGCGATCTTGCGCTTGATGCCGTCGTTGATCGGCCGGTCGGACCGGCAGACGATGGCATCGGGAGTGATGCCGATGGTGCGCAGGGCCTGTACCGAGTGCTGGGTCGGCTTGGTCTTGAGCTCGCCGCTGGGGCCGATGTAGGGGATGAGCGAGACGTGCAGGAAGAAGCAGTGCTCACGCCCCACCTGCTGGCGCACCTGCCGGGCGGCCTCCAGGAACGGCAGCGACTCGATGTCGCCGACGGTCCCACCGACCTCGGTGATCACGACGTCGACATCCTCGCCGCCCAGGCCCAGGATGCGGCTCTTGATCTCGTCGGTGATGTGCGGGATCACCTGGACGGTGTCGCCGAGGTACTCCCCGCGCCGCTCCTTGGCGATGACCGCAGAGTAGACCTGGCCGGTCGTCACGTTCGCCGAGCCGTGCAGGTCCTCGTCCAGGAAGCGCTCGTAGTGCCCGACGTCGAGGTCGGTCTCGGCTCCGTCGTCGGTGACGAAGACCTCCCCGTGCTGGAACGGGTTCATGGTGCCGGGGTCGACGTTGAGGTAGGGATCGAGCTTCTGCATCGTCACGCGCAGCCCGCGGGCCTTGAGCAGCCGTCCTAGGGAGCTGGCGGTGAGCCCCTTGCCGAGGGAGGAGGCGACCCCACCGGTGACAAAAAGGTGGCAGGTCTGCGTCGAGCGCACCACGTGGGCTCCCCGTGCTCGGAGCAGGTCTGGCGCCTGCTGCACGGAAGACGAGGATAACAGGGCGCAGACTGCTCAGGCGGGGGACGCGCCTGACAGCGCCACGAACACCGCGGCCGGGACGGCGATCGCGAGCGCCAGCGCAGGGATCGCCACGCCGCTGTCGTTGGTCAGGAACCCAACCAGCGCCATCGCCAGCACCGACACCAGGCCGGCCCGCCACGCCGGCGTCCGGTCGAGAACGACGGCGACCGCGCCACGGGGCCGCAACACGACCAGGGCCACGGCCAACACCAGCAGGGGTACGAGGGCGGTCAGCGGGCTGTGCAGCAGCAGGTCCAGGTTCGCACCGGCCTTGCGCCCGATGACCGTTCCTGCCTCGCCGTGCAGTACTTGCTCAACGAAACGTCCCAGGTGCGTGCGCGAAGGCGCGGGCCGGGAGTAGTCCAGCAGCGCGAACCCGGTGACCAGGGCCCCGGCCGCGATGACGGCCAGGACCAGGCGGCTCAGCGACACCCGGAGCCGGGAGGCGAGGAGCGCGAGCACCGCGAAACCCGGCACCAGCGCCAGGACACCGCCGACGTCACTCCCCCAGGACGGGCTGCCATCGACGGCGACGGTGAACAGGCCAACGACCGAGCAGACCACCAGCGTTGTACGCCGGGACCGGCCGCTGACCGCGCAGGCCGTCGCGAGCAGCGCAGCCGCTGCCAGCACGGCGAAGGCCACGTTGCCGATCCCGGCGAACCGCCCCGCCACCAGTGACGAGTAGCCGGCCAGGGAGTCGATCTGCAGGTGCGCGCCGGTGAGCAGGTCGCCCGACAGCACGAGCGCGGTCAGGCCGCACACCACGCCGACCGGCCCGAGGGCGGCACGTCGCCACGGCCCCAGCAAGCCGGCTCCGACTACCAGCACATCGGCCAGCGCTACGGCGCCGAACAGGGCCGGCCAGCGGGGCTCCTGGCTCCACCACGGGACGAGGTTGGCCAGGAAGAACGCGACGGGGCCGGCGGTCGCCACCAGGGCCGCGAGGCGAAGGGCCCGGACCGTGCGGACGGTGCGGACACGACCGGTTCGGCCGGTCGCCAGGGCTGACCCGAGGACCAGGGCGATCAAGGCGACGAGCCCGACGAAGAACGGCACGGTGAGTTCGCGCATCCCGCGCGCCCGCCGGTCCAGGTCGGCGAGCCGGGCCCGGCTCGGTGCGGCACCACTGGTCCGCCAGGGCTGACCCGACATCGCCGCCGGTTGCGGCAGCCCGAGCAGGTGCAGGATGGTGGGCGCGACGTCGATCACCTGCACGTACGGCGTACGCCGGGTGCTGGCCGAGACCAGCGCGCCCCGGCCGAAGCTGGGCCCAACGGCGAGGGCGACGTGCAGGTGCTCCAGGTCTCGCCCCGACTCCCCGGCGCCGACGACCAGGACCGTCCCGACGCCGTCGAGCGCCCGGGACACCCGGTCGTCGGCCGCGGCCAGGTCCCCCCTGCGCCGGCCGTCGTGGTGCACGATCCCGGCGTCAACGAGCCGGACAGTCCCCCGCCCGCGCGGGCAGCCGCCGGAGGCTGCACCGGTGGCGGCACCGGTGATCGAGAGCAGCGCGCCCGGGCCCTCGGCCGTCACGCACCCCGCGCCCAGGGCCACGGCGAGCTCGCCGACCACGGCATCGCGCGGCAGGGTCGCGACGTCGGCGCGGATCTGGGGCAGTACCTCGAGTCCAGGCACCGCATCCGGGCAGCTCTCGCGACCGCCGGAACCGGCGCGCGCCCGGTCCCCGGCCCCCAGGGTCAGCCAGACGTCGGCCCGGCAGTCGCGAGCTGCGGCGGTCTTGACCGACAACGCGCCGACCGAGCCCTGCTCGGCCAGTCGCTTCAGAGTCGGTGTCAGCGGGCCGAGGTCGTCCCACCGCAGCCCGGTGACGCCGATCACCGCGATCCGGGCCGGCTCGGGATCGGCGCCGGCCGCGCCTGCCCAGGCCCTGGGTGCTGAGCTGGTCGTGCCTGCCCAGGCAGTCGGCGCCGCAGCGCAGATCATCACGACGACGAGCGCGAGCAGCGCAGCGGCCGGCCGCCTCATCCCACCAGCTCGGCATAGACAGCGGCCACCTGCCGTAAGGTGTCCTGCTCGTCCGGCCAGCGGGCCGCGACGGTCCGGGCGCGCTCCCCGAGCTCACGGGCCGCCCGGGGGTCGTCGAGCAGGGCGCGCACCGCCCGCCCCAATGCCTGCGGATCGCCCGGCGGGACGAGGACGGCGCCGTCGGCCAGTAGCTCCCGCAGGCCGCCGACAGCCGTCGCCACGAGCGGGCGACCGGCGCGCAGCGCTTCCTGCGCGGTCAGCGACCGCGCCTCCCACCGGCTCGGTAGGACCACGACGTCGGCGACGGCGAGCAGGTCGGCGACGTCCTCGCGTTGGCCCAGCCACCGCACCTGCGGAGCTGCAGCGGCCAGCTCGGCGCGAAGGGGACCGTCCCCCGCCACGGCGACCACGCATTCGCCCAGCAGCGGCAGGGCGGCCAGCAGGGTGTCGTACCCCTTCTGCGGGTGCAGCCGGCCGACCGCCAGCACGAGCGGGTGCCCGAGCCCTGGATCGGTGCCGGTCGGCGCCCGGGTCGGCGCGGCGACCGGTGCCAACCGCACGTCGCGACCGCCCGACCGCAGGGCACTGGAGAGCAGGTCAGCGGAGGCGGCCAGGGTCACGTCGGTGCGCCGAGCGAGGTAGCGCTGCAGCAGCCGGCCAACCCGACCGGAGGCCTCGTTGTGCCAGGTCACCACCAGGGCCGGGCGGCCGCGACGCCGGCGCCCCGCCGCTGCCGCAGCGAGGGTTCCGGCGCGCAGCCCGTGCGCGTGCACGACCTCGACGGTGCGGCTGAGCCGGCGCAGCCGCAGGGCCGCCCGCGCGTCCCGCAGGGGTCGTGGCCGGGTCCCGATCCGGACCACCTCGAAGGACGGGAAGCCGAACACCTCCTGCGTGCAGGCCGGGCCGGCGACGTCCACCGTGACCCCCTGGCTGGTGAGACCGGCGGCGAGGGAACGGACGTGGCGACCCACTCCGCCGGTAGAAGTGGCCAGGACCAGCAGGACCCGCACCTCAGCCACGCGACAGCGCCCGCAACCCACCCGGGTCGAGCACCCGGACGGCCCCGAGGTAGGCAGCCGAGGCCGCACCGGCCGCGACCACCCCGCTCAACAGGGCACCGGCTGGCGACCCGCCGCCATCGATCCGGAGCAGCAGCGCGCCCCCGGCGACGGCCGCCCCGGTGGCCAGGCTGACCACCGAGGTCCGCAACGTCCCGTCCAGCGCCGCCGGGCAGGCCCGCCGGAGGCCGAGCAGCAGCAGCAGGCCGGCGGCCGTCATGCCGATCGTGTTCCCGAGCCCGAGGGCGACGACGCGGCCCGTCCCCAGGTGGACGAGCGCCACGTCGGCGAGCGCGACGACCAGCCAGCCGGTGACGGTGGCGGCGGCGGGAGTACGGGCGTCTCCCCGGGCGTACAGGGCCCGGCCGAGCAGCGCGAGCAGCCCGTAGCCGACCAGCCCCGGGGCGAAGGCCCGGATCGCCCCGGCCAGGGCCGCGACCCGGTCCGGCCCCGGTGCGCCGAGCACGAGCACACCGGCCGCGGGCCCGGCGACCGCGACAAGCAGTGCGGCTGCGCCGGCGGTCAGGACGAGCACGGCTCGCAGCGCGCCGGCGGCCACATCGGCGTACGCGCTCTCCTGGCCGGTCTCGGCGGCGGCGCTCAGCTCGGGGAAGGCAGTGGTGGCAACGGGGACGGCGAGCACCGCCCAGGGCAGCAGGAACAGGGCGGTGGCGACCAGAAAGACCACGACGTCGCCGCGCTGCCCGCCGTTGGCCAGCCGCAGCGCAACGAGCAGGGCCACCTGTTGGGCGGCGAGACCCGCGACGCCCGCCGCGGCCAGCGAACGGGCCCGGGCCGCAACGCCGGGCGGGAAGGACAGGGTCGGGCGCAGCGGCAGGCCGCACCGGCGAAGGGGCAGCAGCAGGGGCAGGACGAGCGCGGCGACACCGAGCGTGGTGCCGACCGACAGAGTGAGTTCGCGGGCACCGCCCAGGCGCTCCAGGGGGACCCGCCCCTGGCCGGCGTACGCGAGGTAGGCGGCGATGACCACCAGGCTGGACAGCAGCGGGGCCAGGGCCGGGCCGAGGAACCGGCGGTGGGCCTGCAGCACCCCCGTGAGCACGACGCCCAGCCCGTAGAGCACGACTTGCGGCATGAACACCCGCAGTAGCCGGGCGCCGACCTCCAGCAGGGCGTGGCCGCAGCGCGGGCTGGCCCCGGCGACCACGTGCAGGGCGAAGGGGGCAGCCAGCACACCCAGCAGCGTGATGGGCACCAGGATCATGACCGTCCAGGTCAGCAGCGCGCTCGTCGTCCGGCCGGCGGTCCCTCGATCACCCGCCGACACCGCTCCGGCCAGCAGCGGTACGACGAGAGCGGCGAGCGCTCCCCCGGCGACGACCTCGAACACCACGTTCGGCAGTTGGTTCGCCGTCTGGTAGGTGTCCCCCACACAACCCGGACCCAGGGTCCGGGTGAGCACGGCCGTACGTCCGAAGCCGCCGATCCGGGCCAGGGCAGTGACGGCGCCGATCCCGGCCGCGGCGCCGGCCAGCGTGCGGGTCCTCACGGCAGCCGGCCGAGCCGGTCCAGCCAGCGCAGCGGCGGGCACGCGTCGATCACCCGCGAGAAGGACACGACCTCGCTGGCCGCGGTCAGAGCGACGAGCGCCCCGAGCACGGCCGTACGCCGCCGCCGGGACCGCACGCGACAGGCGACCGCGAGCCCGAGCAGCGCCCCGTGGGCGTTCGCGCCGGCATCGCCCAGCATCGAGTGCTCCCGCAGGTCGGCCGGCAGCAGCGCCGCCGCAGCGCCGGCCGGCCCCGGGAGCCCGAGAACGGCCGAGCCGAGCACCACAACCTTCAGGGCCCGCCCTGGCCGCAGGTCGAACAGGTTCACCAGGTTCGCCGCACCCGCCACCAGACCCGCGTCGAGCACCACGTCGGCCACCGGCCGGCGACCAGGCAGCAGGACGGAGGCGAGCAGCCCGGCCCCGCCCACGCCGAGCACCTTGACCGACCCGGTCGTGACTCGGCCCTGCCGCAGCGCTGCGCCGTGGCCACGCAGCCCCCTGGCGCCGGCCGCGCCGCCGACCCCGCCGGCTCCGCCGACAGCGTCGTCGTAGCGACCGATCGCCGCTGCACCCAGCCCGGCTGCTGCCGCCGCGGCAGGTGGCAGCCCGCTCGTGGCGGTGGCAGCCACGGCCAGCGCCGGCCCGGACAGCAGGCTGACGCTGGCGCCGCGGTGGTTTGGGCGCTGCCAGCGGGTCACCTCCCCAAGGTTCGCGCGGTGCAGCACCGCGTCGACCAGCAAGGCCAGCACAGCCCCGGCCGCTGCAGCGGACCCGGGCCGCCCGTTCACCGGCTGGGCGTGGGCGTCGGCGCCGGCGCCTGCGCGCCGTGACCGGTGCCGTAACGACCGGCGCTGCCGGCCACCTGCTGGTGCAGGGCGAAGACGGTCGAGATGCGTCCGAAGGGGCTGTCGGCGTCGTCGACCGAGGACACGCGGCCAGTCAGCGTCGCGTCGTCGCGCAGGACCCGCAGCACGCTAGGGGCCTCCGCGGCGCCGGCCGGCCCGACCACGACGACGCCCGCGCGGCTGCCGAAGGCTGCTGCCACCGCCACGGCTGCGGCGTTGCGCTGCCGGAGGTCGGGTGTCGGAGCCGGCGGCGGCCCGGTCACGACCAGCACGAGGGTCGCGGTCGGTTGCACCACATCGGTCTCGACCACGAGCAGCTCCGCGCCGGTGAACCCGCCGAGCACCTTCTGTGCCGTCGCACCGGAGGCGGGCGCGCCCGATCGGCGTACCAGGGCGTTCGCCAGCTCGGCCCCGGCCCGCTGCGCGGACGAGCCGGGTGCGGCGCCCGTCGGCGGACCGAGGTTGGCGACGAGGTCGTCGACCGCCGAGGTCTTGGTCGGGTCGAGCAGGTCGGGCTTGAGGCGGAGCTGGCCGGTGACCTCCGCGCCGGCTCCGACGACCTGCTTGAGCAGTGCGTCACGCAGCTCGCCCGGCGCGTCCGGCGTGCTGACGACGAGCACCTTCTGCCCGGTGAGCTGATTTTTGATCAGGGTCGGGGTGACCAGGGTGGCGAAGGCGTCGTCCTTGGACACCGTCTGCCGCAGGTCTTTGACGTTGCCCTCCAGGCTGCGCTTGTCACCCGACAGGGAGCTGATCGAGCCGCGCAGGTTGTCCAGCACCGTGCCGTTGAGGGCGGTCGTCCCCACGACGATGCCGACGGCGAGCGCGAGGAAGATCGCGATGATCGAGACGAGGTGGTAGCGGAAGTCAACCAACGACAGCGCTCCTGGCCAGGGCGGGTGGGGAGATCACACCGCGACCGTAAGTCATGTCCGAGCAGGGGACCGAACCCGACGCCACGTCAGAACAGGCTCGACAGGTAGAACACCAGATCGTGCCACTTGTCGGCCAGCAGGCTGCCGTATGCCTTCCCGGCCGAGGAGACGTAGACCGCGGCCAGCATGGCGACCAGGGTGGCGAATACGAGCAAGACCAACGACAGGCTCGAGATGCGGCTCCGGTAGAGCCGGCTCACGCCCTTGGCGTCCACCAGCTTGCCGCCGACGCGCAGCCGGGTGAGGAAGGTCGAGGACATCCCGGCGCGGCCCTTGTCCAGGAACTCCTCCAGCGTGGCGTGCGTGCCTACGGCAACGATGAGGGCGGCTTCCTTGACGTCCGCCAGCAGCATCGCGACGTCCTCGCTGGTCCCGGCGGCAGGGAACAGGACCGCCGCCACCCCCAGGTCCTGCACCCGCACCAGGCCGGGCGCCACCCCGTTGCGGTAGGCGTGCACCACCACCTCGGCGCCACAGGTCAATGCGAGGTCGGAGACCGAGTCCATGTCGCCGACGATCAGATCCGGCGTGTACCCGGCGTCGAGCAGCGCGTCGGCGCCCCCGTCCACCCCCATCAGGATCGGGCGGTACTCCCGGATGTAGGGCCGCAGCACAGCCAGGTCCTGCTTGTAGTCGTAGCCGCGTACGACGATCAGTACGTGCCGGCCCTCGAGCCGGGTACGGATCTCCGGGACACCCACGCCGTCCAGGAGCAGGTCGCGCTCCTTGAGCAGGTACTCCATCGTGTTCGCCGCGAAGGCCTCCAGCTGGCTGGCCAGGCCGGCCCGCGCCTCCAGCATCGAGGACGCGACGCTGTCGGCGTCCTGCCGCACGCCGGTCGCGATCGGGACCGCACCGGCGTACAGGGTGTCCCCATCGAGCCGGACGGCGTCGCCCTCCTCCAGGTCGGCGAAGACCTCGCGGCCCACGCCGTCCAGCAGCGGGATGCCGGCGCGGACCAGGATCCCGGGACCGGAGTTGGGGTAGCGCCCGCTGGTGCTCGGGGCCGCGTTGACGACCGCGGCGACCCGGCAGGCCACCAGGGCATCGGCGCTGACGCGGTCCACGTCCACGTGGTCCAGGACGGCGATGTCCCCGGGCTTGAGCCGTTTCGTAAGTTGTTTGGTACGGCGGTCCAGCCGGACGACGCCCAGGGTCCCGGGCAGGCGCACCGGTTGGCGGTTCCGCCGTCCCGCCATCAGCCGCACGCCCCGATGATGCCAGGCCGGCCCGTGTACGGCGCTGCGCCGCGCTCAGCCGGCCTGGGTACGGCGGCGCGGCGCCCTCAGCCGGACTTGGCGGCCGTGGCTGCCGCGAGCAGCTCCTCGGCGTGGCCACGGGCCAGGCCGCTGTCGAGCCCGGCCAGCATCCGGGACAGCTCGGCGACCCGCGCGACGTCGTCCAGGGCGGCGATGCCACTGCGCGTGATGCTGCCCTGGTCGCTCTTGAGGACCAGCAGGTGCCGGTCGGCGAAGGCGGCGACCTGCGGCAGGTGGGTGACGACCACGACCTGGTGGTCGCGGGCGAGGCGGGCCAGCCGCCGCCCGACCTCCACGGCGGCCTTCCCGCCGACCCCGGAGTCGACCTCGTCGAAGACCATGAGCGGCACCGGGTCCGAGCCGGCGAAGACCACCTCGACGGCCAGCATGACTCGCGAGAGCTCCCCGCCGGAGGCGCCCTTGTGCAGGGCGCGCGCCGGTGCACCCGGGTGGGGCACCAGCAGCAGCTCGACGTCGTCGACGCCGTCGGCCGAGGCAGCAAGGCGACGTCCGGCGACCTCCAGCCCGTCCGGGGCCTCGCGCTGGGTGACCTGCGCCGTCACCACCGCCTGCGGCATCGCCAGGGCGGCCAGCTCGGCAGTCACTGCCCGCCCGAACTGCTCGGCTGCCGACGTCCTGGCCCCGCTGAGCTCCGCCGCCAGGACACCGAGCTCGGCCGCCAGCCCCGCGTCCTGCTCGGTCAGGGCGCCGACGCGGTCGTCGGTCCCGTCCAGTTCCAGTAGCCGGTCAGAGGCGCGCGCAGCCCAGTCCAGCACCCCGTCCACATCCGTGGCCGCGTGCCGCCGGACCAGTGCGGTGAGCGTCGCCAGCCGCTCCTGAGCGAAGGACAACCGGTTCGGGTCGGCATCGACGGCGGCGGCGTAGGAGGCCAGGTCGGCTGCGGCGTCGGCGGCCAGGAAGCCCGCCTCGGCGACCCGCACCGCGAGTGCGCCGAGCGCCGGGTCGTGGAAGGACGCGGCCTCCAGGGTGCGTCTGGCTGCGGTGAGCAGCTGCAGAGCGTCGACGTCCCCGCCGCCCTCGTCACCGGTCAGCGCCTGTTGCGCGGTCGCCGCCGCGGTCCGCAGGTCGTCGGCGTTGGCCAGCCGTTCGATCTCCGCGGACAGCACGGCGCCTTCACCGGCGGCCGGTTGGGCGACCTCGACCTCGGCAATCCCCAGCCGAAGCAGATCGGCCTCTGTCTGGCGCTCAGCCAGGGCGCCGCTGAGCTCAACCAGGCTCGCCCGGACGGTACGCCGCCGGGCCCACAGCTCCTGGAACCGCCGACACCTGTCCAGGACGTCGTCGCCGGCGTACCGGTCCAACGCGCGGCGCTGCTGCACCGGCGCAAGCAGCCGTTGCTGGTCGCTCTGTCCGTGCACGGCCAGCACCGAGTCGGCCAGCTCGGACAGCACCGACAGCGGCACGCTGCGGCCGCCGAGGTGCGCCCTGGACCGGCCGTCGGCGGCGACGCTACGGGACAGCAGCAGGTCCCCCTCATCCAGCTCGGCTCCGGCGTCCACGGCCCGGTCGACCGCGGGGTGGGCGCCCGGCAGCCGGAGCCGACCCTCGATGAGCGCGCGGGCGGCACCGGGCCGCACCCGTCCCGCGTCGGCCCGGCCCCCGAACAGCAGCGACAAGCCCTGCACGACCATCGTCTTGCCCGCCCCGGTCTCACCGGTGACCACGGTCAGGCCCGGGTCGAGCTCCAGCACCGCGTCATCGATGACGCCGAGCCCCTGGATGCGCATCTGCTCGAGCACGCCCGCGACACTAGGCCGCGGCGGGGCGTAGGAGGCCGAGGCCGGCCGGCGCCGCGCCCCGACGCTTGGTGCTCAGCGCTCGGTGTTCGGCGCTCAGTGTTCGGCGCGCCCCCGCCAACCCTCGACCGGCAGGTCGAACTTCTCCACGAGGGTGTCGGTGAAGGTGCGTGGGTCCGGGGTGCGGGCCAGCAGCACCGGTCGCCCGCCTCGTCGCACCTCCACTCGCGTGCCGTGCGGCAGCGGCAGGGTACGCCGCCCGTCGCAGTTCAGGACCGCCTCAGCCCCGCTCGGCAGCACCTCCACCGCAATGACCGACGACGGCGCGATGACCAGTGGCCGGGCGAACAGGGCGTGCGCACTGATCGGCACCACGAGCAGCGCAGCCACCGTCGGCCAGACGACCGGACCGCCGGCGCTGAAGGCGTACGCCGTGGACCCAGTCGGGCTCGCGGCCACCACACCGTCACATCCCCACCGCGACAGCGGGCGGCCGTCCACCTCCAGGACGATCTCGAGCATCCGCTCGCGGGCGGCCTTCTCGACCGACGCCTCGTTCAGCGCCCAGCCGGCGCCGGTCTGGACGCCGCCCGCGTGCACCACCACGTCGAGGGTCAGCCGCTCCTCCACGCCGTAGTCCTGCGCCAGGACCCGCTCGATCGTCTGGTCGAGGTCCTGCGACTCGGCCTCGGCCAGGAAACCGACCCGGCCGAGATTGACCCCCAGCAGCGGTACGCCCGCGTCCCGGGACAGCTCTGCGGCCCGCAGGATGGTCCCGTCACCACCCAGCACCAGGACGAGTTCGGCGCCGGCGGCGGCATTGGAGGCATGGCAGACACTGATGCCGGTGAGCCCGATGTCCTCGGCCTCCTCGGCGAGCACCCGCACCTGCACCCCCGCGGCCTGCAGCCGACGTACGACGCGGCGGGCGGCGTCGGCGGTCTTCTGCCGACCAGTGTGCGCGAGCAGCAGGACGGAGCGGGTCACCGGACGAACCTACGCAGGGCCCTGCGCGACCGCCCGCGCCAGGTCGTCCTCGACCAAGGGTGCTGCGCCGGCCCGCAGCCACAGGAAGTACTCCACGTTGCCGCTCGGCCCCGGCAGCACACTGGCAACAACACCCCGTACGCCCAGCCCGAGCTGACCGGCCTGCTCCGCCACCCGGCGTACGGCGCCGGCCCGGGCGTCCGGGTCCCGGACCACGCCGCCGGAAGGCAGGCGTTCACGGCCCACCTCGAACTGCGGCTTCACCATCGGCACCAGGTCGGCCTCCGGGCGGGCGCAGCGCACCAGGGCGGGCAGCACCAGCCCGAGCGGGATAAAGGACAGATCGGCGACGACCAGATCCACCGGCCCTCCGACCTGCTCCGGCTCGAGGGCGCGGGCGTTGACCCGCTCGACGACCACGACCCGCTCGTCGGTACGCAGCGACCATGCCAGCAGGCCGTACCCGACGTCCACGGCGACGACCTGCCGGGCACCCTGCCGCAGGAGTACCTCGGTGAAACCACCGGTGCTGGCGCCCGCATCCAGACACCGTCGACCGCGCGGGTCGATGCCGAAGGCCGCCAGCGCGCCCAGCAGCTTGTGCGCCCCGCGCGACACCCAGACCGGCCCCTGGTCGGCCTCCACGTGCAGGCTCGTCCCCGGATCCACCGACGTCGCCGACTTGACGGCGACCTGCCCGCCGACCAGTACCCGACCCGAGCTGATGAGCTCGCCGGCCTGCTCCCGGCTGCGCGCCAGGCCTCGACGTACCAGCTCCGCGTCCAGTCGGGCCCGCCGGGCCAAGGCGGAACTCAGGACCCGTCGAGCTCGGCGAGGGCGTCCTGCAGCGCCCGGTGCACCACGTCGAACGCCTCGACGTGCTGCTCCAGGGGCAGCTCGGACAAGCCATCCAGGCGCGCCACAGCAATTTCTATGTCCTGGTAGAGCGGAGTGGCCGGCAACTCAGGCATCGGTCGCCGAGCCCGTGGCCGGAGCCCTTTTCGCCGGAGCCCTTTTGGCCGAAGCCTTCTTGACCAGAGCCTTCTTGACCAGAGCCTTCTTGGCCGGAGCCTTCTTGGCCGGAGCCTTCTTGGCCGCGGGCCGGGCCGGGGTGGCCCCGGCCGACCTGCTCAGCTCGCGTAGGGAGTTCTCCAGGGCACGGACGCGCAAGGTCAGCTCGGCCACCTCGTCGTTGCTGGCTAACCCGACCAGGCCGAGCGCACGGTCCACCTCGTACTTCGCCAGCGCAGCCACCGCCTCGCGGTTGCTCCGGCTCTGGGCCACCAGGTCGTCGGCAAGGGAGCTGACCTGCCCGGCGGTCGCCTCGCCCTGGGCGACCAGGGCCTTGGCCGCGGCGACGGCCTTGTTCCGGGTCACCTCGGTGACACCGCCGGCCAGTTCCAGGTAGCCCTTGACCGCGTCCTTCACAACGTCCTCCTCCGGACCGCCCGGAGCGGTGCGGCGGCCGCACGGTACCGCGTGTCCGGTAGCGTCCACGCTCACCGACGATCCCGACCGGAGGGCGACGTGGCGAGCCGGACGGAGTGCGACAGCGCGGTCCGGTTGATCATCGACAAGCTCGCGAAGGTGGACCCGGACCTGCGCCGCCGGTACACCGTAGACCGCAGCGTGTCCTGCCGCGTCAGCGACCTGGGCATGACCTACTCGGCACGGTTGTGCGACGACGGCCTGTGCGACCTCAGCATGGATGGCGACGTCGCCTCCCGAGCCCAGGTCCGGCTGACCGTTGCCAGCGACGTCCTGCTGGCACTCGTGCACGGCCGCTTGACCGTGCCGTCGGCCTGGGCCCTCGGCAAGCTGCGGGTGCAGGCCAGCCCGCTCGACCTGCTCAAGCTGCGCACACTGCTCTAACCCCTAGCGGTCTGCGCGGCTCCAGGAGAGGGCGCAGGCCGCCCGCAGCGCCTCATCGCTGTCCCCCGTCGTGACTAGGGCAGTTCCGTCGAAACAGGCCGTGGCGTCCCCGCACCGCGCGGACCCACCCTGCACGACCGACTCAGAGTGGCCGACCAGCAGACCGCGCAAGTCAGCGGCGACGTACGTCGGGCGCATACCGCGGGGGGCGGCGAGCACTGCGGCGCGGTCGCTGACACCGGTCAAGACCAGCAGGCTGTCGCTCCCGCCCCGGACGGCCCCCAGCACGTCGGTGTCGAGCCGGTCGCCGATCACCAGTGGGCGACGCGCTCCCACCCGCTCCACCGACTCACGGTGCAGCGCCGGCTCGGGCTTGCCCACGACCTCGGGGTGCTGGCCGGTCGCGGCGACCAGTGCAGCCACCATCGCACCGTTGCCGGGCAGCGGTCCGCGCTCGCTCGGATAGGTGCTGTCGCTGTTACCGGCCACCCACAGCGCGCCGGCCCGAATGGCCACACAGGCCTCGGCCAGGTCGCTCCAACAGCTCGCCTGGTCGAGCCCCTGGACGACCGCGACCGGTCCGCCAGCTCCGGCCTGCTCCACGGTACGAACCGGAACAAATCCACCGTCGCGGACCTCCTGTCCGAGCCCGGCTGTCCCCAGCACGAGCACCGGGGAGCCGGCCGGGAGCCGGCTCTTGAGCAGCCGTACGGCGGCCTGCGCGCTCGTGACCACGTCCGCGGGCTCGGCCGGGATACCCAGCTCGGCCAGGTGCTCGGCGACGTCAGCGGGTCGGCGGGAGGCATTGTTGGTCACGAAGGCGGCCCGCAGCCCGGCTGCCCGAGCCGCGCGGACCGACTCGGCTGCATGCGGGACCCCGCGCCGGCCGACGTAGAGCACGCCGTCCAGGTCATACAGCCCCGCGTCGTAGGCCTGGCACAGGGGGCGGCTGCAGGACCCCAGGCGCTCGCCCCTGACCGGAGCTCCCGGCTGCGTGGTCAGCGGCGGGACGCTGTCAGTGCCGCCCGGGCGCCACGCAAGGCGGTGCTGTAGTAGGCGATGTCGGGTCGCATGGCGGCGGCGAGCGCCAGGTGCTCGACCGCGCTCGGCAGGTCCCCGAGCTTCGTGGCGGCCAGACCCAACCCGAACTGGGCGTAGTCGTCCGCCGGGTCGATCGAAATGATCCACTCGAAGTTCTCGCGAGCCTCGGGGTACATCCCCATGTCGAACTGGGACCGGGCCAGCGCCTCGCGGGCCATCCTGGATTCGGGGTCGGCGGTGACCGTGTGGCCCAGGACCTGCACCGCTGCTGCTGCGTCGCCGTTGTCCAACAGCTCCAACCCGCGCAGGTACCAGTCGTAGGCATCGCCCTGAGGGGCGACGTCCGGCGGGGCCGGTGGGAGGTCGGCGAACGGCTTGGGTTTGTCCTGCTCGGGCGCACGGGGGTCGTACCGGGGGTCGTACCGGCTTTCAGACACGCGCGCTCCTTCGGTCGTCGTCCCGGTGCTGCCGTCCAGCAGACCGCCCTCCCGCTCACGCCGTACCGCCACGCCCATCCGACTGGGCCCGCCTAGCATGCGGCCATGACCGCCGACGCCGAACCGACCGCACCGACCTCCGGCGCAGCAACATCTCACCGTTCAACCGATGCGAACCACCCGCCGTTCCCCACCGGCCTTGAGCTCGCGCCCTTTCGTGCCCTGCGTTTCGCCACAACCGTCGCCAGCCCACTGGAGCATCTCACCTCCCCGCCTTACGACGTCATCGACGCCGCCGGCGTGGAGGCGCTCGAGCAGGCGAGCAGCTACAACGTCGTGCGGTTGATCCTCCCACGTAACGACGATCACCACGGGGACCGATACGCACGGGCCGCGTCGACGCTGCGGGCGTGGTCCTGCGAGGGCGTCCTGGTGCCGGACGTGCACTCCGGTCTCTACGTCTACGAGCAGTCCGACCCGGTCACCGGGCACGCCCAGCGCGGCCTGCTCGGCGCCCTGGGGCTGACCCCGGCAGAGGACGGCATCGTCCTGCCGCACGAGAACACCATGTCCGGTCCGGTCGCAGACCGCCTCGCGCTCTACACCGCCGTCGAGGCCGACCTCGAGCCGATCTTCCTGCTGTACGCCGGCGGCGGTGCTGCCAGCCGCGCGGTCGCCTCGGTGTCGTCCACGCCGGCGATGGTCGACGCCCGGCTCCCGGACGGGCTTCGGCACCGGCTGTGGCAAATCACCGCGCCGGCCGTCCTGGCCGACATCGCGGCCGACCTGCGTCCCCGCACGGCCGTCATCGCCGACGGCCACCACCGCTACGCCACCTACCTGCAGCGACAGGCGGCGGCGCACCAGGCCGGTCGCGGTCTTGGGCCGTGGGACCGTGGGCTGACGTTCCTGGTGGACGCGAACGCCTTCGGGCCCGAGGTGCATGCGATCCACCGAGTGCTGCCCGGCCTGGACACGGCGGACCTGGCCCGCCAAGCGCAAACCGGCGCGCAGGTCGAGGACCTCGACGGCCGGAGCGTCGAGGACGGACTGCTCGAGCTGGGTCGAGCGGCCGAGCGCGGGCCGGCGTTCCTGCTCGTCGACGGCGACCGCTCGAGGTTGCGCCTGATAACCGGGCCCGATCCGGAACAGCTCGAACAGGCGCTTCCGGCAGGACGCAGTCGCGACTGGCAGGCACTTGACGTCTCAATCCTGCACTTCTACCTCATCGCCAAGCTATGGGGGCTCGCCGACGATGTGGACAGCGTCGGGTACGAACACGATGTCGAGGCCGCACTTGCCACCGCGGCGCGGACCCGCGGTACCGCAGTGCTCCTGAACCCCACACCGGTGCAGGCGGTGACCCGGGTGGCCTCCGCCGGCGAGCGGATGCCTCGCAAGTCCACCCTGTTCACGCCGAAGCCGCGCAGCGGCCTGGTCCTGCGCGACCACCGGCTCGAGCACTGAGCTGAGCCAGAACGGGTGCAGCACCGTAGTCAGGCCGCTCGTTGCAGTCGCCTGACCTTATGCGCCTCGACCTCATAGCGGCTCACGGCTCCTGCACCGGCCCGCCAGAAGCGGCGGCGCAGGGAGCCCTCGACGCTCACGACATCTCCTGTGCAGAACGAGGAGGCAGACCTACGGACACCGGCAGCCCACGCGACGCAGTCCAACGTGTCCACCGTCGGCATCCGCACCCCCTCAGGTGCTGCCCGGCGAGGTGGTGGCCGGTCCACCACGAGCCGCCAGAGGAGCAGTACGTCCCCGCTGGGCAGCGTGCGCTCCTCCGGTACGGCTGCCACCCTGCCGACCAGCACCACCTGATTGCGTCCCAGCACGTCCACGTCCACCACTTCCTCCAGGTCCACCCGCCGTGCCGCGAGCCTGGCGCAGTAGGCAGTCTCTGTGGTGAACCGGGCGGAACCCTGTGGACGTAGGTGAGCACTGTGGACAACCATGCGAGGTTGTCACCCCTGGTGGTTCGGCTGCTCCGCCCCATCCATTGCGCCCTGACCCGGCTGCGTCGCCCCAGCCGAAGCCCGACCCATCCCGGCAACCATCTCGCGCAGCCCGTCGGCGGCGAGGTCGGACCTGCTGCCCTCGCCGGCGTCGTCATCCTCCTCCAGGACAACACCGTCCAGCTCGAGCAGCCGGTCGGCCGCGTCGGTGTGCCCCTCCGGATCGGCCTCAGCGGCCTTAGCGAACCACTGCCTGGCCTGCTCGCGACGGTCCGCGTCGAGCAGTGCGTCAGCGTAGGCATAGCGCAACCGGGCAGCCCATGGACGGGAGGCCGGCGCATCCAGGGCGCCCACCTGGAGCGCCAGCACCGCAGCATCGGCCTGTCCGAGGTCGCGTCGCGCCCCGGACACCACGATCAGCAGCTCGATGCGTGCAGCAGGAGCCAACTGGGACGCCTGCGGGTCCTGCGCCACGAGCAACGCCCGGTCCGGCCGCCCAAGCGCGCGCTCACAATCCGCCATCACTGGTAGGTGGTCCGGCTCGCCGGTGATCCGCCGAGCAGCACGCAGCTCCGAGAGCGATTCGGCCCATTCCCCCGCGGCGTACGCCACCAGACCTAGTGCCTCCCGCACCCACCCGACCCGGCCGGCCAGCGCCTTTGCAGCCCGGGCATGGGCCAGGGCTGCAGGCGGGTCCTCGTCGATGAGGCGCCCGACCATCACCAGGTGCCGGGCCACGAGGTCTGCGGTGTCCTTTGACAGCGTCCTGAGCTCCTGGCGGGCGTCGCGATCGAGCTCTTGCGGCTGCACATCCTCCGGCAGTGCCACTCTGGCGAGCCGCCGGCGAGTTTCTCGGCGCGGATCGTAGGTCCACTCCTGTGAGGTCCTGGCCCGAGCCGCGTCCCGGCCCGCCTTCCCACCACCGGACTGACCCGAGCTGGCGCCGCGCTGCTGTCCCCTGCGGGACGGACCGGGGGCGCCCGACGGCGGGCCTGCCCGGCGTTCAGCCGTCACCTCGGTGCTCCTTTTGTCAGTCTAGAACGCGCGGCGAGGGCGCACCATGACTGGTGCGCCCTCGCCGTTTACAGATTGTCCGGCGGCGTCCTACTCTCCCACACAGTCGCCCGTGCAGTACCATCGGCGCTGAAAGGCTTAGCTTCCGGGTTCGGAATGGAGCCGGGCGTTTCCCTCTCGCTATGGCCGCCGAAACTCTATGGAGATGTTTGCGGTGCCCTCAGCCCGTGCGAACAGGGGCTGAGGTCGGGCTCCCGACCGCATCTCGGGAACCGCACAGTGGACGCGTATGCCGTCCGGCCAAAGCCAGATAACAGCAGTTTGTGGTCAAGCCCTCGGCCTATTAGTACCGGTCAGCTGCACCTGTTACCAGGCTTCCACTTCCGGCCTATCAACCCGATGGTCTCGTCGGGGGCCTTACCAGGTTAACCCTGTGGGAGATCTCATCTTGAAGCGAGCTTCCCGCTTAGATGCTTTCAGCGGTTATCCCTGCCGAACGTAGCTAAACAGCCGTGCTCTTGGCAGAACAACTGTCACACCAGAGGTTCGTCCGTCCCGGTCCTCTCGTACTAGGGACAGCTCTTCTCAAATCTCCTGCGCGCGCGGCGGATAGGGACCGAACTGTCTCACGACGTTCTAAACCCAGCTCGCGTGCCACTTTAATGGGCGAACAGCCCAACCCTTGGGACCTACTCCAGCCCCAGGATGTGACGAGCCGACATCGAGGTGCCAAACCTTGCCGTCGATATGGACTCTTGGGCAAGATCAGCCTGTTATCCCCGGGGTACCTTTTATCCGTTGAGCGACACCGCTTCCACAAGCCAGTGCCGGATCACTAGTCCCGACTTTCGTCCCTGCTCGACATGTCTGTCTCACAGTCAAGCTCCCTTGTGCACTTGCACTCGACACCTGATTGCCAACCAGGCTGAGGGAACCTTTGGGCGCCTCCGTTACATTTTTGGAGGCAACCGCCCCAGTTAAACTACCCATCTGACACTGTTCCTGATCCGGATGACGGACCGAGGTTAGACACCCAATTCGACCAGAGTGGTATTTCAACGTTGACTCCACCATGACTGGCGTCACAGCTTCGCAGTCTCCCACCTATCCTACACAAGCCGAACCGAGCACCAATATCAAACTATAGTGAAGGTCCCGGGGTCTTTCCGTCCTGCCGCGCGTAACGAGCATCTTTACTCGTAGTGCAATTTCGCCGAGCCTATGGTTGAGACAGTCGAGAAGTCGTTACGCCATTCGTGCAGGTCGGAACTTACCCGACAAGGAATTTCGCTACCTTAGGATGGTTATAGTTACCACCGCCGTTTACTGGCGCTTGAGTTCTGAGCTTCGCTCGTGAAAGCTGACCCGTCCCCTTAACGTTCCAGCACCGGGCAGGCGTCAGTCCGTATACATCGTCTTGCGACTTCGCACGGACCTGTGTTTTTAGTAAACAGTCGCTTCTCGCTGGTCTCTGCGACCAGTTGCCGCTTCGGGGGCAAGCCCCTACACAACCCCTGGCCCTCCTTCTCCCGAAGTTACGGAGGTATTTTGCCGAGTTCCTTAACCATAGTTCGCTCGATCGCCTTGGTATTCTGTACCTGACCACCTGAGTCGGTTTGGGGTACGGGCCGCCATGGTTCTCGCTAGAGACTTTTCTCGGCAGCATAGGATCATCCACTTCGCCTCGATCGGCTCGGCATCGGGTCTCAGGCACATGAATCGCGGATTTGCCTACGACTCGCCCTACACCCTTACCCCAGGTCAACCAACGCCTGGGTTGGACTACCTTCCTGCGTCATCCCCTCGCTTGCCTACTACCAGCAGGGGTCCCGCGGCTCCCCGACTCCACCCGAAGGCTTTGTCAGCTCACGGCGGTTAGCACCACTGGATTTGGCATGGGCGAACCAAAGCGGGTACGGGAATATCAACCCGTTGTCCATCGACTACGCCTGTCGGCCTCGCCTTAGGTCCCGACTTACCCTGGGCGGATTAGCCTGCCCCAGGAACCCTTGGTCATCCGGCGGAAGGGTTTCTCACCCTTCATTCGCTACTCATGCCTGCATTCTCACTCGTGTGGCGTCCACGGCTGGGTCACCCCGCCGCTTCACTCGCCACACGACGCTCCCCTACCCATCCACACACCTGGCGCACGAGGCGCAGGTTGTTGTGTGAATGACACGGCTTCGGCGGTGTGCTTGAGCCCCGCTACATTGTCGGCGCGGAATCACTTGACCAGTGAGCTATTACGCACTCTTTAAAGGGTGGCTGCTTCTAAGCCAACCTCCTGGTTGTCTGTGCGACTCCACATCCTTTCCCACTTAGCACACGCTTGGGGGCCTTAGCCGGTGTTCTGGGCTGTTTCCCTCTCGACTACGGAGCTTATCCCCCGCAGTCTCACTGCCACGCTCTCACTTACCGGCATTCGGAGTTTGGCTGAAGTCAGTAAGCTTTTGGGCCCCCTCGTCCATCCAGTGCTCTACCTCCGGCAAGAAACACGTGACGCTGCACCTAAATGCATTTCGGGGAGAACCAGCTATCACTGAGTTTGATTGGCCTTTCACCCCTACCCACAGCTCATCCCCTCAGTTTTCAACCTAAGTGGGTTCGGTCCTCCACGCGGTCTTACCCGCGCTTCAACCTGGCCATGGGTAGATCACTCAGCTTCGGGTCTTGGTCGTGCGACTCAGGCGCCCTATTCGGACTCGCTTTCGCTACGGCTTCCCCACACGGGTTAACCTCGCCACACAACGCAAACTCGCAGGCTCATTCTTCAAAAGGCACGCTGTCACCCCTAGAGGCTCCAACGGCTTGTAGGCACACGGTTTCAGGTACTCTTTCACTCCCCTCCCGGGGTACTTTTCACCTTTCCCTCACGGTACTAGTCCGCTATCGGTCACCAGGGAGTATTTAGGCTTAGGGGGTGGTCCCCCCAGATTCACACGGAATTTCACGGGCTCCGTGCTACTTGGGATTCCACTCGGGAGGTACGGTCGTTTTCGTCTACAGGACTCTTACCCTCTGCGGTGCGCCTTCCCAGACGCTTCGACTAACGCCGTACTTTGTCACTCCCTGAGAGATCGGCAGATCCCCCTGAATGGTCCCACGACCCCGATCACGAAACGCCTGCCGGCTATCACGCGTGATCGGTTTAGCCTCTTCCGCTTTCGCTCGCCACTACTCACGGAATCGCGGTTGCTTTCTCTTCCTGAGGGTAATGAGATGTTTCACTTCCCCTCGTTCCCTCCGCACGCCCTATATATTCAGGCGTGGGTGACAGGACATGACTCCTGCCGGGTTTCCCCATTCGGAAATCCTCGGATCACAGCTCGGTTGACAGCTCCCCGAGGCTTATCGCAGCCTCCTACGTCCTTCATCGGCTCCTGGTACCAAGGCATCCACCGTGCGCCCTTACTAACTTGACCACAAAGATGCTCGCGTCCACTGTGCAGTTCTCAAGCTACGGGCGGTCCCGGTCTCCACCCGCTGCGTACCCCGAGATGACCAGAGTCGTTCAGCGTGGACCGGTCCTGCGTCCGTGACAGAGCCCCCGCCAATGCCCTTGCGGGCTTCGACGGAGGCTCGGTATCACTGAGGTTGGGACTCCCTGCGGAGTCACCAGATCCCTCAGGACCCAACAGCGCGCCTGGGCCGCTCCCGCACCACGTCCACCGTTCCTGCTGCAAGCAGCTGTA
>JAABUM010000141.1_pt1:32500-143812 | contig 143812 bp, 133 predicted proteins | sample 5559161 | NCBI WGS metagenome assembly JAABUM01 (sample SAMN10711868, study PRJNA513369) | rock metagenome | isolation source: Antarctica rocks | place: Antarctica: Victoria Land, Siegfried Peak nord
CTTGCCTGCTCGACCCGCTGCACCTGCTCGGTCCCGTGCAGCAGGCCGACGAGCTCCCGGGCGAGCCGGCGCTGGGCCGCCCTTGCCGACGGACGCTCGAGCGTCGCTCGGTCCAGGGCCTCGACCTCCTCCCGCTGCACGAAGGTCAGCAGACGCAGGTAGGTACCGACATCACGGTCGTCGAGCCCGAGCAGGTGCTGGTACATGGCGTAGGGCGAGGTCAGCTCGGCGTCGAGCCAGACGTCCCCACCGCCGGTGCTCTTGCCGAGCTTGTTACCGGAACTGTCGGTGACCAGGGGGAAGGTGAGCGCATGCCCGGAGCCGCCAGCCACCCGTCGTACAAGGTCCAGGCCTGCGGTGATGTTGCCCCACTGGTCGTTGCCTCCGATCTGCAGGCGACAGCGGTACCGGCGGTGCAGCTCGAGGTAGTCCATGGACTGCAGGAGCATGTAACTGAACTCGGTGAAGGACAGGCCGCCGCCGTGCAGCCGCGCGCTGACGGAGTCCTTGGCCAGCATCGTGTTCACCGAGAAGTGCTTGCCCACGTCGCGCAGAAAGTCGATCGCCGACAACGGCGCGGTCCACTCCAGGTTGTCCACCAGCAGGGCACCGGTGGGTCCGTCGCCGAACTCGAGCAGCCGCTCCATCTGATGACGCAGCCGCCCGACGTGCTCCGCGACGACCTCGGGCGTGCTCAGGATGCGCTCGCTCGAGCGTCCGCTGGGGTCGCCGATCAGTCCCGTGGCGCCGCCGACGAGCACGATTGGTCGGTGGCCGCACAACTGGAACCGCCGCAGCGCCAACAGCGGCACAAGGTGCCCCAGGTGCAAACTCGGGCCGGTCGGGTCGAACCCGGCGTAGAGGGGCATCGGGCCGGTCGCGAGATCAGCGCGCAGCGCGTCGAGATCAGTGGTCTGCGCGATCAGGCCGCGCCAGGCGAGTTCGTCCAGGATGTCGGTCACGGCCGAGATCCTTCCGCATCCGGTCCACTGCCTTTCGGGCTGCGTCGCACGGCTGGGCGGTACGTGGACACGCTCGGCTCGCCGTCCAACCAGAACCGCCAGGGCGTCGCGGCCCCCTCTCCGGCGACACCGACGCGTGGGCCGGTCCGTACGCGGGCCCGCTCCGTCGTCGCGCCAGGGAGCAGTCGCACCGCTGAGGTGGGCGACAACAGCTCGACGCCGGCCTGGGCACCGGTGATGCCGAGCGCCCTGGTCAGCCGAGCTGGCCCCCGGCACAGGTCCCGATCCGGCGCGCCTGGTCGGCGGCTGCGCGCGCCCTGGATGCCGTCGACGACCTCACCGGCTCGCAGCAGGACGGCGCTCGCCTGGCCGTCCGGACCGGTGACCACGTTCATGCACCAGTGCATCCCGTAGCTGAAGTACACGTACAGCCGGCCGGCCGGTCCGTACATCACCTCGTTGCGGGGTGTGCGTCCCCGGAAAGCATGGCTGCCAGGATCGGCCGCACCGGCGTACGCCTCGACCTCGGTAAGCCGGATCGTGGTGCCGTTCGAGATCACGAGAGCACCCAACAACCGGGACGCGGCGAGCAGCACTGGACCAGCCAGCTCGTCCGCCCAGGACGACCCCGCAGTCCAGGTCACGGCAGGGTGGTCACGGCAGGGTGGTCACGGCTGGCTGGTCGCAGCAGGAGGGTCATCTCGCGCCGCCCACTCCCGGTGCTTTGCGATCTCCAGCCGCAGCCCGTCCAGCTGTTCGACCACCCGGTCCGGCGCGGTTCCCCCGTGCCCCTGACGGCTGGCGATCGCCCCTCGGACGTCGAGTACGGAGCGGATGTCGGGGGTCAGGTGCGGCGAGACAGCGGCGAGCTCGGCGTCGTCGACCTGGTGCAGCTCCCGGCCGTGGGCGCTGCACCAGGCGACGAGCTGGCCGACGGCCTCGTGCGCCTCACGGAAGGCGACGCCCTGGCGTACGAGCAGTTCTGCGACATCGGTGGCGAGCGCGAAGCCCAGCGGCGCCGCCGCCTCGAGCACCTCGGCGTGCACCTGCATCGTCGCCGTCAGGCCGGTCAGGGCCGGCAGCACCAGCAGCAGGGTCTCGATGGCGTCGAAGCAGGGCTCCTGGCTCTCCTGCATGTCGCGGTCGTAGGTTAGGGGCAGGCCCTTGAGCATCGCGAGCTGGCCGGTGAGGTGGCCGATGAGCCGACCTGCCTTACCGCGGGCGAGCTCGGCGATGTCCGGGTTCTTCTTCTGCGGCATGATGGACGAGCCGGTCGAGAACGCGTCGGCCAAGGTGACCCAGCCGAACTCGGTGCTGTTCCACAAGCACACCTCCTCGCCGTAGCGGGACAGGTGCACCCCGAGCAGCGCAGCGCAGAACAGCAGCTCCACGACGAAGTCCCGGTCCGAGACGGCGTCCATGGAGTTGGCTGCCGCCGAGGCGAAGCCGAGCTCGCGCGCCGTGGCGACCGGGTCGACCGGCAGCGAGGAACCGGCCAGCGCCCCGCTACCGAGCGGGCTGACCGAAGCCCGCCGGTCCCAGTCGATGAGCCGGCCGACGTCCCGGGCCAGCGCCTGGACATGGGCGAGCAGCTGGTGGGCGAACAGCACCGGCTGGGCGTGCTGCAGGTGGGTCAGGCCCGGCGCGGGGGTGTCCAGGTGCTGGGCAGCCTGGTCCATCAGCGCCTGCTCGAGCTCGGCGAGGGCGCCGACGACCTGTCGCGCATGGTCGCGCAGGTACAGCCGCAGGTCGGTCGCGACCTGGTCGTTGCGCGAGCGGCCCGCGCGCAGCTTGCCGCCGAGCGGTCCGAGCCGCTCCAGCAGACCGCGTTCCAGGGCGGTGTGCACGTCCTCGTCCTCCAGGCGAGCCGTGAAGGTTCCGGCGGACACCTGCTCGCGCAGCTCGTCGAGAGCGCCCAGCATCTGCTCGAGCTCGGAGTCGTCGAGCAGATCGGCGCGGTGCAGCACCCGCGCGTGGGCCTTCGACGACGCCAGGTCGTACGGCGCGAGCCGCCAATCGAAGTGGACGCTGACCGACAGCCGCGCCAGCGCCTCGGCCGGCCCGCCCTCGAAGCGCCCGCCCCATAGGCTGGTGCGCTCGCTGGTCACCGTCGGTGCTTCAGGTCACGCTTGGCCGCGATCTTGCTAGGCAGGCCCCACAGCTCGACGAAGCCCTTGGCCAGGGACTGATCGAAGGTGTCGCCCTCGTCGTAGGTCGCCAGGTCGAAGTCGTACAGCGAGGTCGCGCTGCGGCGCCCGGTCACGGTGCAGGTGCCGCTGTGCAAGCTCAGCCGGACCTCGCCGGTGACGTGCCGCTGGCTCTCGGCGATGAACTCGTCGAGGGCCCGTTTGAGCGGGGAGAACCACAGCCCGTCGTACACCAGCTCGGCCCAGCGCTGCTCGACTCCGCGCTTGAAGCGGGCGAGGTCACGTTCGACGGTGAGGTTCTCCAGCTCCTGGTGCGCGGTGATGAGCACCTGCGCGCCGGGCACCTCGTACACCTCGCGGCTCTTGATGCCGATCAGCCGGTCCTCGACCAGGTCGAGCCGGCCGACGCCGTGGGCTCCAGCGCGGGCGTTGAGCTGCTCGATCGCCTGCAGGACCGTGACGGGGGCGCCGTCAATGGCAGTGGGCACGCCGTCGAGGAAGGTCAGGACGAGCTCGTCCGGCTCGCGCGGGACCCTCGGGTCGCTGGTGTAGCTGTAGACGTCCTCGATCGGCGAGTTCCAGGGGTCCTCGAGAAAGCCCGTCTCGACCGCCCGGCCCCAGACATTCTGGTCGATGGAGTACGGCGAGCGCTTGTTGACGTCGATGGGCAGGCCCTTGCCCTCGGCGAAGGCGATGGCCTTGTCCCGGGTCATGCCGGAGTCGCGCACGGGCGCGCTGACCAGCAGGTCGGGTGCGAGCGCCCCGATGCCGACCTCGAAGCGGACCTGGTCGTTGCCCTTGCCGGTGCAGCCGTGGGCGATCGTGCTCGCCCGGTGCTCGCGGGCCGCGGCGACCATGTGCTTCACGATCAGGGGGCGGGACAGCGCCGAGACGAGCGGGTAGCGGCCCATGTACAGGGCGTTGGACTGCAGGGCGGGCAGGCAGTAGGACTCGGCGAACTCCTGCCGGGCGTCGACGACGACCGCCTCGACGGCGCCGCAATCCAGGGCGCGGCGGCGGATGACCTCGAGGTCCTCACCGCCCTGGCCGACGTCGGCGGCGACCGCGACAACCTCCGCGCCGGTCTCGGCGGCGATCCAGCCGATCGCCACGGAGGTGTCGAGCCCTCCGCTGTAGGCCAGGACGATCCGGTCCTTCACGAGTTCCCTTCCACAGGTCGGCCCTCGGCCAGCCGCAGGAGGCGGGTGGCGAGGGCACCGGAGCCAGCGGTTGCTGGGCTCCGTGTCACGAGCAGGACGGTGTCGTCCCCGGCGACGCTGCCGGCGACCTCGGGCAGTCCGGCCCGGTCCAGGGCGGAGCCGAGGTAGTGGGCTCCTCCTGGTGGTGTGCGCAGTACGACGAGCCCGCCGGTCGCCTCGGCGCTGACGAGCAGCTCCTCGAGCAGGCGGGCCAGCCGCGCATCGACAGCCTCGGCCGTTCCGCTGCGGGGCTGGCCCTCGGGCGGGACGGCGTAGGACGTGCCAGCGGCGCTGCGCACCTTGACCGCACCGAGCTCCTCCAGGTCGCGGGAGACGGTGGCCTGGGTGACCTGCACGCCGTCGCCGGCGAGCAGCCGGCCGAGCTGGGTCTGGCTCGCGACGGGGGTGCGGGCGAGCAGGTCCACGATGCGCGCCTGCCGGGCGGCCTTGGTCAGCGGTACCAGGGCCTCCACCCGTCGCGCCACGCCCACGGCTAGCCCTGCTCCAGCAACCAGGTGAGCAGCGCCTTCTGCGCGTGCAGGCGGTTCTCGGCCTCGTCCCACACCGCCGACTGCGGGCCGTCGATCACGGCGGCGGCGATCTCCTCACCCCGGTGCGCGGGCAGGCAGTGCAGGACGACGGCGTCCGGCGCGGCCAGGGCGAGCGCTTTCTCGTCGACGGCATAAGGCGCGAGGGCCCGGCGGCGCTCCGCCTCCCCCGCCATCCCCATGGAGACCCAGACGTCGGTGGTCAGCACATCCGCGCCCTCGGCCGCCTCGTGGGCGTCGGCGGTGACCAGGATGTCGGTGCCGTACGCCCTGGCGCGGTCGACGACGTCCTGGTCCGGCAGGTAGCCCTCGGGGGCGCCGATACGTACGTGCATGCCGGCCATCGAGGCGCCGAGCAGATAGGAGTGGGCCATGTTGTTGGCGCCGTCGCCGAGGTAGGTCAAGGTCAGGCCGGCCGTCGCGCCCTTTCGCTCGCGGACGGTCTGCAGGTCGGCAAGGACCTGGCAGGGGTGGTATCCGTCGGTGAGCGCGTTGACGACCGGGACGCTGCTGGCCGCCGCGAGCGCCTGGATGCGCTCGTCGCCGAAGGTGCGGATCACGATCGCGCTGACGTAGCGGCTCAGGACCCGCGCGGTGTCCTCGATGGTCTCGCCCCGGCCGAGCTGCGTCGTACCCGCGTCGATGATCACCGGGTGGCCGCCGAGCTCGGCGACGCCGATCTCGAACGAGAGCCGGGTTCGGGTGCTCGGCTTCTCGAACACGACCGCGACGGCGCGGCCGGACAAGGGGCGCGGGCCGTCATACCGGTGCTGCTTGAGCTCGGCGGCGAGATCGAGCACGGCGCTCTGCTCAACCGGGGTGAGGTCGTCGTCGGCCAGCAGGTGACGGGTCACGGCTGATCCTCCCCAGGGCCGCCGGTGACCTCACCCACGCGGGCCAGCAGATCAGCGACCGCGAACGGCTTGACGAAGACCGAGTCCTCGCCGAGCAGTGCGCGGATGCCGGGCACCGCGTCGACCTTTCCGGTCACGACGATCACCGGCGTGCCGGACAGCTCGGGGTCCTCCCGCAGCTGCTCGAGCACCCGTACGCCGCCGAGGTCCGGCATCATCAGGTCCAGCAGCACCAAGGCAGGGTGGGTCGAGGTCGCCTTGACCAGGCCGGCGAGGCCGTCGGAGGCCGTCGCCACGTCGTACCCCTCGGCCGAGAGCAGGGTGTGGAGCAGACCTCGGACGCTCGGGTCGTCCTCGACGACCAGGACACGGGTGGCGTTCACGGCAGGTCGCAGGTCGTCATGCGCGGACCCTAGCCGCGGCCAGCACGGCCGGGAACGCCTGCAGGAACGCCTCGACCTGCACCTGCGTGAGCACCAGCGGCGGCGCCAGCCGCAGGACGTCGGGGGCGGCGGCGTTGAGCAGGAAGCCGGCTTCGCGGGCCGCCGTCTCGATAGCTGCCGCGACCGGCTCGCGCAGCACGACCCCCAGCCACAGCCCGTGACCCCGTACGTGGGACACCAGCGGGTCCTTGATCGCCTCGATCCCGTTCCGCAGCCGCTGCCCGAGCGTGGTTGCGCGGGCAAGCAGGCCGTCGCGCTCGATCGTGTCCAGTACGGCCAGCGCGGCCGCGCAAGCGACCGGGTTGCCGCCGAACGTGGTTCCGTGATCGCCCTTGACCAGCGCAGTGGCGGCCGGTCCGTTCGCGACAACGGCCCCGAGCGGCAGGCCCCCGCCAAGGCCCTTGGCGAGGGTGACGACATCCGCGACGACCCCGGGCGCCACGACCCGGCTGGTCAACCAGTCCCCCACCCGTCCGATGCCGCCCTGGATCTCGTCCAGGTGCAGCAGCGCGCCGGACTCCTGCGTGATCTGACGCGCTGCTTCGAGGTAGCCGTCCGGTGGCGGCACCACGCCGGCCTCCCCGAGCACCGGCTCGAGGACCACGCTCGCGGTCGTCTCGTCCACCGCCCGGCCCAGCGCGTCGATGTCGCCGTACGGCACGAAGGTCACCGGGCCCGGCAGCGGCTCGAACGGCGTGCGCTTGCCGGGCTGCCCGGTGATGGCCAGCGCGCCCATCGTGCGGCCGTGGAAGGCGCCCTCGCAGGCGACCCAGCCGCCGCCGGGGCGCAGCCGCCGGGACAGCTTCAGGGCCGCCTCGTTCGCCTCGGCGCCGGAGTTGCAGAACAGCACCCGGCTGCCGGGAGCGCCCACGAGTGCCTGCAGCCGCTCGGCGAGCTCGATCCCGGGAGCGTGACCGGCCAGGTTGCTGGTGTGGCCGAGGGTCGCGATCTGACGGCTGACCGCCTCGACCACCGCGGGGTGCGCATGTCCCAGCACGTTGACCGCGATGCCGGCGAGCAGGTCTACGTACTGCCTGCCGTCGACGTCCCAGACGGTTGCCCCCTCGCCGCGGGCGAGCACAACCGGCGGCGTGCCGTAGTTGCCCATCAGGGCTGCGTTCCACCGTTGCTGCCACTGCTCGGTCAGGGGACCGGTCACGACCCCACCACCATCGTGCCGATTCCCTCATCGGTGAACAGCTCCAGCAGCAGCGAGTGGGGTACGCGGCCGTCCAGGACGTGGGCGCGCGGTACCCCGCCCTGCACGGCACGCAGGCACGCCTCCATCTTCGGCACCATCCCGGCAACCAGGCCGGGCAGCAGCAGCTCGAGCTCGGCCGCCGTCAGGCTGCTCAGGACGTCGGTGCTGGCCGGCCAGTCGGCGTACAGGCCCTCGACGTCGGTGAGCACGACCAACTTCTCCGCGCCGAGCGCCACCGCCAGCGCTGCTGCGGCGGTGTCGGCGTTGACGTTGTAGACCTCGCCGTCCCCGCCCCGGGCGATCGTCGCGACCACGGGCACCTTGCCTCCGTCGAGCAGGGCGTTCACGATCTGCGACTGCACGTCGACCACCTCCCCCACGAGCCCGATGTCGACCGGCTCGCCGTTGACGACGGCGTCCCGCCGCTCGGCAGTGAACAGGTGGGCGTCCTCGCCGGACAGCCCGACCGCAAAGGGACCGTGGGCGTTGATGGTGCCGACGACGTCGCTGTTGACCTGACCGACGAGCACCATGCGTACGACCTGCAGCGTGTCGGGGGTGGTGACCCGCAGGCCGCCCCGGAACTCGCTGACGACCCCGAGCCGGTCCAGGTGGGCGTTGACCTGCGGACCGCCGCCGTGCACCACGACCACGCGCACGCCGACGTACCGCAGGAAGACCACGTCCTCGGCGAAGGACTGCTGCAGCTCCGGGGAGGTCATGGCGTTGCCGCCGTACTTCACCACGACCGTGCGGCCGGAGAAGGACTTCAACCAGGGCAGGGCCTCGACGAGCGCGGCGGCCTTGGGTAGCGCGACATGACCTCTGGCGGTACTCACGTGCTGTACGCGCTGTTCTCGTGGACGTACGCCGTGCTGAGGTCATTGGTGAGCACGACCGCCTCGGCGGACCCCTCGTGCAGGTCGACCGCGATCCGGACGTCGCGGCCCTCGAAGCGCACGAGGGTACGGTCCTGCCCCGGCTCGCCGCCCCGGCACACCTGGACCCCGTTGAACCAGACATCGATGGCATGCGGCGCAAAGGCGGCCCGGGTGGTGCCCGCGGCGGCCAGCACGCGCCCCCAGTTCGGGTCCTCACCGAAGATCGCACACTTGAGCAGCGCGCTGCGGGCGACCGCGCGGCCGACCTCGACCGCGTCGTCCTCGGTGGCGGCCCCGGTCACCACGATGCTGACGTCGTGGGCGGCCCCCTCGGCGTCGCGCATCAGCTGCTCGGCGAGGTCGGCGCACAGCGCCCGTACGGCCTCGTCGAAGGCTGCGGCGTCGGGCTGCACGCCGCTCGCACCGGAGGCCATGAGCAGCACGGTGTCGTTGGTGGACTGGCAGCCGTCGGAGTCGAGGCGGTCGAAGGTCGTGCGGGTCGCCGCCCGCAGCGCCCGGTCACAGCATGCGGCGTCCACGTCGGCGTCCGTGGTGACCACGACGAGCATCGTGGCGAGCGACGGAGCGAGCATCCCGGCGCCCTTGGCCATCCCGCCGACGAGCCAGCCGTCGCCGCGGACGACAGCCTGCTTGGCGTGGGTGTCGGTCGTCAGGATCGCCTCGGCCGCGTCGTGGCCACCATCGGCCGACAGAGCCACCGCGCAGGCGTCCACGCCGGCCAGCAGCCGATCGCTCGCCAGCAGGTCACCGATCAGCCCGGTCGAGCAGACGACGACGTCGCCCGCCGCGTCGTCGAGGTGCCCGGCCACCCGCTCCGCCGTGGCATGAGTGGTCTGGAAGCCGGCGGCGCCGGTGTAGCAGTTCGCGCCGCCGGAGTTGAGCACGACGGCGCGGACCGACCCATCGGCGGTGACCCGCTCGGACCACAGGACCGGGTTGGCCTTGCAGCGGTTGGCGGTGTACACCGCTGCCGCCGCGCGGGACGGCCCGTCGTTGACCACCAGCGCCACATCGGGGCTGCCGCTGGGCTTGAGCCCGGCCGTCGCACCGGCTGCCCGGAAGCCCCCGGGGACCGTGACGCTCATGCGGCTGCCCCGGTCACGGTGCGACCCCGCTGACCGACAGGCCCGCGGTCTCCGGCAGGCCGAGCACGAGGTTGGCGCACTGCACGGCCTGCCCGGCCGCTCCCTTACCCAGGTTGTCCAAGGCGCTCAGGACCACCACCCGGCCGGAGTCGCGGTCCACGGTCGCCTGCAGGTGAACCGAGTTCGAGCCGTACGTCGCGGCGGTGTGCGGCCAGCGCCCCTCCGGGAGCACGTGGACGAAGGGCTCGTCGGCGTACGCCTGCTCGAGGACCTTTCTCGGGTCCTGGCCGCTGCGCGGTCGGGCGGTGACGGTCGCCAGGATCCCCCGGGGCATCGGGGCGAGCACCGGCGTGAAGGACAGGCTCGTCACCCCCGTGGCCTGCTTGATCTCGGGCACGTGCTGGTGGCTGCCGACCTTGTACGGCGAGAGGTCGCCCATGACCTCGGTGCCCAGCAGGCCAGCCTTGGCGCTGCGCCCGGCGCCGCTGGTGCCGCTGGCCGCTACCGCTACGACATCGTCGGCATCGACGGCACCGTCCCGGACCAGCGGGGCCAGGGCGAGGGCGATCGCCGCGGCGTAGCAGCCCGTGTCTGCCACCCGGCGGCTGTCCGCGACCAGCGCCCGCTGTCCGGGCAGCTCGGGCAGGCCGTAGGTCCAGGCTCCGGCGTGCGGGCCCGCGTACCAGCGGTCCCAGTCGCGGAATTCGGCTAGCCGGTGATCGGCGCCGAGATCGATCACGGCGAGCCCGTCGGGCAGCCGGCGAGCCAGCGCGCCGGACTCGCCGTGCGGCAGGGCGAGGAAGACCACGTCGGCCTGCGCGAGCAGCTCCGGCGTGGTGGTCGAGAACGTGCGGCCGGCGAGCTGCGGCAGCTGCGGGTGCAGGTCGGTGACGGCCGAGCCGGCGCTGCTGCCGGCGCACACCGGGCCGAGCTCCAGGTCGGGGTGGGCAAGCAGCAGGCGCAGGAGCTCGCCGCCGGCGTACCCGCTTGCCCCGGCCACTGCCGCTGTCATCCCCATATGTTCAGCATACAGGACACTGCATGAGTATGCAGCCAGCAAACGGTCAGCGGCGCAGCGCAGCACCGGTGCGCCGGCTTGCTTCGGCGACCGCCGCGTCCCGGGTGGCAAGCACTTGCGCGTCGGTGAGTGTGCGGTCCCCGGCGCGCAGTCGGAGCGTAAAGGCGAGCGACCTGCGCCCCTCGCCGACCTGGGGTCCGGTGTAGACGTCGAACAGCTGCAGCGACTCCAGCAGCTCCCCGGCCCCGTACCGCAGGGCCTGTTCGACCTGCCCGGCGAGCACCGCGTCGTCGACGACCAGCGCGACATCGACCGAGGACGGCGGGTAGGCCGACACCAGCGGCGCGGTCACCGGCCCGCGCGCCACCGCCGCGACCACGAGGGCATCCAGGTTCACCTCGCCCGCGCAGGTCCGGGCCGGTAGGCCGAGCGCGGCGACCACCCGCGGGTGCAGCTCCCCCGCGTGCCCGACCACGACGTCATCGAGCAGCAGGGCCGCGCACCGGCCCGGGTGGTACGGCTCGGTCGAGGCGCGGTCCACGGCCAGGTGCAGGCCGAGCACGCGGGCCAGCGCGAGCAGCGGCTCGAGCGCGTGCCCGACCTGCACTGGTCGCCCGGCTCGCTGGCCGGCCAGGGCAAGCCCGGCCAGGCGCGGTTGGGCGGGTAGGGCGGCGTCCAGGCCGGCGATCTCTTGCTCGGTCGGCCGCTGGGAGGTCTTGGGGACCTGGTCCACCGGCGTGCCGGTCCCGCGAAAGACGGGCCCCGTCTCGAACAGCGCGACGTCGTGCAGTCCGCGTCCGACGTTGCGGGCCAGGGCAGCGAGCAGCCCGGGCAGCAGCGACGGCCGAAGCAGCGCCTCGGTCTCAGACAGGGGGTTGAGCAGCCGCGGCGGGGCGAGCGCGGTGAGCCCGAGCGAGGCAACCACCTCCGCTGCCACGAACGGCATGGTCACGACCTCGACGAGCCCGCTGCCGGCGAGGGTGCGCGAGGCCGTACGGCGCAGGCGCTGCTCGTCGGTCAGCCCGCGGCCGGCGGGCGCGCGCGGCAGTGTGACCGGCACGCTCTCGTAGCCCTCGAGTCGGACGATCTCCTCGATGAGCTCGGCAGCGCCGGTCAGGTCCGGACGCCACGGCGGCGGTGTGACGAGCAGGACCGCGTCGCCTTCGACCGTGCAGCCCACGTCGGCCAGCCGCCGGCGGACGACGTCGGGGGTGTAGTCACGGCCCGCGACGCGCCCGGGCTGGTCGACCGGCAGCCGCAGCTGTGGTCGCGGCCGCCGGTGGTCCACGTCGGTGACCGGTCCGGCGGTGGCGCCGCCGTACTTGACGAGCAGCCGGACCGCTGCCTCGACGGCCGCGTCCGCCAGGTCCGGGTCGACGCCCCGCTCGTAGCGCTTGCTCGCCTCCGACGGCAGTTTGTGCCGCCGAGCCGTACGGGCGACCGAGACCGGGTCGAAGCGCGCCGACTCCAGCAGCAGGTCGACCGTTGGTGCGGTGACCTCGGTCGCGGCGCCGCCCATGACCCCGGCCAGCGCGACAGCGCCGCTCTCGTCGGCGATGACGAGGTCGCCGGTGTCCAGCGCGCGGTCCTGCCCGTCGAGGGTGATGAGACGCTCCCCCGCACCGGCCCGGCGTACGACGATCGGGCCCTGGAGTCCGGCCAGGTCGAAGGCGTGCAGCGGTTGGCCGAGCTCGAACATCACGTGGTTGGTGACGTCGACGGCCAGAGAGATCGACCGCATGCCGGCCAGGACCAGGCGACGCTGCAGCCAGGCCGGCGAGGCCGCGGCCGGGTCGAGCCCGGTGACGGTGCGGGCGACGTAGCGGTCGCAGCCCGGGTCATCGAGCCGCACGTCGTACCCGCCGCCGGCGACCGGGACCTCGACCACTGCAGGATCGATGAGCACCAGGCCGAACGCGGTCGCTGCCTCGCGCGCGACGCCGCGTACGGACAGCGTGTAGCCGCGGTCCGGCGTCACCGCGATGTCCAGGACCTCATCGCGCAGGCCCAGCAACTCGACGACATCGGCGCCGAGCCGGCTGTCCGGTGGCAGGACGAAGATGCCGTCCGCGTTGTCGGCGACCCCGAGCTCGGCGGTGCTGCAGATCATCCCGTCCGAGGTGTGGCCGTAGGTGCTGCGCGTCGCGATGGCGAAGCCTCCGGGCAGCACGGCGCCGGGCAGCGCGAAGGCGACCCGATCCCCCGCGGCGAAGTTCACCGCGCCGCACACCACCTCATGAGTCCGACTGCCGACATCGACGTGGCAGTATCGGATCGCCTTCTTGAACCCCGTCAGCTCCTCGACGTCGAGGACCTCACCGACCACGACCGCGCTGATGTCGTCGCCGACCCGGTGGACCTGCTCGACCTCCAGGCCGGCTCGGACCAGGGCCTCGGCGATGTCGTCCGCGGCAGCGGTGAGGCCGGGGACATGGCTGCGCAACCACGACACGGGCACGCGCACGTCAGGCCTCCACACCGAAGGGGACCGTGAAGCGCTGGTCCCCCTCGTACAGGTCTCGGATGTCGGTGATGCCGTGGCGGAACATCAGGGTGCGGTCCAGGCCGATGCCGAAGGCGAACCCGCTGTAGCGCTCCGGGTCGACCCCGCAGGCCACCAGCACCGCAGGGTTGACCATCCCGCAGCCGCCAACCTCGATCCAGCCTTCGTCCGAGCACACCCGGCACGGCTGGCGGGCGCTGTCGCCGCGGCAGTGGAAGCACTGCAGGTCCAGCTCGGCGCTGGGTTCGGTGAACGGGAAGTACGACGGGCGCAGCCGGGTCCGCAGGCCGTCGCCAAACAGCGCCGAGGCGTACGCGTCCAGCGTCCCCCGCAAGTGGGCCATCGTGATGCCCTCGTCCACGCACAGGCCCTCGACCTGGGCGAACACCGGTGAGTGGGTGGCGTCCAGCGCGTCGTTGCGGAACACCCGCCCCGGCGCGACGACGTAGCACGGCAGGCCGCGCGCGAGCAGCGAGCGGATCTGCACCGGGCTCGTCTGGGTCCGCAGCACCACGCCGGAGCCTTCCGGCGCGAGCCACAGCGTGTCCTGCAGCTCGCGGGCCGGGTGGTCCGGCGGCACGTTCAGCGCGTCGAAGTTGAACCACTCGTGCTCGACCTCCGGGCCCTCGGCCAGCTCCCAGCCCATCGCGATGAACACATCCGCGACCCGCTCCTGCAACGTCGTCAACGGGTGCCGCGCACCGACCGGCAGCAGGCCCGGCAGCAAGGTGACATCGACCGCTTCGGTCACCAGGACCCGCTCGTCCCGCTCAGCCTCGAGCTGAGCCCGCCGCTCGTCGTACGCCCGCGTCAGGGCCGCTGACACGGCGTTGAGTCGCTGACCGGCATCCTTCCTGGCCTGCGGCGGCAGGGCGCCGATCTCGCGCCGGGCGAGCGCGAGGCGCGAGCGATCGCCGAGATGCATGGTGCGCGCCGCAGCGAGTTCGGCGAGGTCGGCAGCGCAGGGGAAGGCCTGCTCTGCCTCGACCTGTGTGCGCGCGAGTTCGGGGGCCGTCAGCAGGGAGACCTGGACGGGGTCGTAGTCGGGGCCGGGCACAGCAAAATCCCTTCCGGGCGTCGCTCCAACGAAGTTGCCCCAGTCTCCCAGAGCCGGCAACTGTCTTACTGCGGGTACGGCGGCGAGCCGGCCGGCAGCACCACCCGAAAGCGGGCTCCGCCACCCGCAGCCCGGCCGACCTGCACGGTCCCGGCGTGTGCCTCCACGAGACCCTTGACGATGTAGAGGCCCAGGCCGGTCCCGCCCCGCCGGTCCGAGCCACGCCAGAACCGCGTGAACACCCGCTTCGCCGCCTGCTCGGGGACCCCCTCGCCCTCGTCCTCGACGAGGATCTGGCTCCCGGCGCCAGCCGGCTCGACGGTGATCGTGATCGTTCCCGCACCGTGTCGAAGGGCATTCTCGACCAGGTTGCCGACCACCTGGTCGATCTTGTCGGGGTCCGCCCAGGTCTCCGGCAACTGGCCGCGCAGCAGCACCCGGAAGCGGTCCTCCGGCTCCCCGGACGCGACGGCCCCCGCTACGGCCCGGCGCACGGCCCGTCCGAGGTCCACCACCTGGCGGCGCATCTCGAGCCGGCCCGCGTCGATTCGGCTGACGTCGAGCAGGTCGGTGAGCAGCCGGGTCACCCGGTCGGCGTCGGCGTTCACGGTCGTGAGCATCAGCTTCTTCTGCTCGTCGCTGAACCGGTCCCAACGGGCGAGCAGGGTGGCGGTGAAGCCCTTGACACTGGTCAGCGGCGAGCGGAGCTCGTGGGCGACGGTCGAGACCAGGTCGGCGCGGCTGCGTTCGAGGCGCTCGCGCGCCCGGTCGTCGCGCAGCGAGACCACCAGGCGCTGCAGCCGCCGATCGTCATCACGCACGAAGGCCGCGGTGACGAGCAGCTCGCGGCCGGTACGGAGCTGCAGCCGTCGCTCGGGCTGGCGGGTACGGCTGTCCAAGCCCGTGAACGGATCGGTGCACGCCCACCAGTCGCGGCCCTGCTCATCGACGAGCGGCAGGACATCGGCCAGCTGGCGACCCACAACGACGTCCGGGCTGACCGACAGCAGGCGCCCGGCGGCGGGGTTGAGCAGCACCACCGTGCCGCTTGCATCGGCGACCAGGACACCGTCGGGCAGCTCGTCGTACGCCGACTTGTCCTGACTCACCCCGTGCGCCTTCCCGCTCGTGGGCGGTCACTGTACGTGGCGGTGCTCCCGCGCCGACGCGTAGAGGCAGACCGCGGCTGCCGCGGCCAGGTTCAGCGACTCCGCCCGCCCGTGCAGCGGGATCCGCACCTGCCGGTCGGCCGCAGCGAGCGCCGCTGTCGAAAGGCCCTGCGCCTCGGTACCGAACAACCACGCAGTCGGCGCGGCGAGCACACCGCCGTCGAGCAGGTCGTCGAGGTCGTCGCGGCTCGAGCCGCTGGTCGCCAGGACCTGCAGTCCCGCCGTGCGCAGGGCCGGCAGGGCCTGGGCCAGCGGTACCCCATGGACCACCGGCAGGTGCCAGAGGCTGCCCGCGCTTGCCCGCACGCATTTGGCGTTGTGCGGGTCCACGCTGCTGCCGGTCAGGAGCACCGCGCCCGCGCCGGCCGCGTCCGCCGTACGAAGGACGGTCCCCGCGTTGCCCGGATCGGCGACCTCGTGCAGGACCGCGACGAGCCGCGGCCGGCCGGCAAGCGCGGCGGTGAGTTCGACGTCGAGCAGCTCGGCCGTTCCCAGCACCCCCTGCGGGGTCACCGTGCCGGCCATGGCGCCCAGGACGGCATCGGTGACGAGCGTGACCGGAACGCCGGCCTGCCCGGCCAGCGCAGTGAGCTCCTCATGCCCTCCGGTGAGGAACAGCTCGCGCAGCCCGCCGGCGCCGAGCGCCTCGCGCACAGCCTGAGGCCCCTCCACGACGAACCGGCGCTCCGCCACACGGGCCGAGCGCCGGTCGAGTCGTCGTACGGCCTGGACCCGTGGTGACCGGGTCGAGGTCAGCCGCTCGGTCAGGCGGCCGGGGCAGCGTTGACGTCGGTCGGCAGCGCGGCGCGGGCGACGCCGACAAGAGCGGCGAAGGCCGGCGCGTCGGTGACCGCCAGGTCGGCGAGCACCTTGCGGTCGACCTCGACGCCGGCCAGTCCCAGACCCTGGATGAAGCGGTTGTAGGTCATGCCGTTGAGCCGGGCGGCGGCGTTGATGCGGGTGATCCACAGCTGCCGGAAGTCGCCCTTGCGCTTCTTACGGTCGCGGTATTCATAGGTGGCCGAATGGAGCAGCTGCTCCTTGGCCTTGCGGTAGAGCCGGCTGCGCTGGCCGCGGTACCCGCTGGCCTTCTCGAGCACCTCACGACGCTTCTTCTGGGCGTTGACGGCCCTCTTGACACGTGCCACGTCTGCACCTGTTCCTGTCGGGTCGGGTCCGGCCGGGGCTGGCCGTACCGGTTCTGGTCGGACGTACGCAAAGGGTCGGCTAGAGGCCGAGCAGCTTCTTGATCTTCCTGGAGTCGGACGGCGCGACCTCGGTCGTCCCGGTCAGGCGGCGGGTCAGCTTACTGGGCTTGCGCTCCAGCATGTGCCGCTTGCCGGCGTGCTGACGCAGCAGCTTGCCGCTGCCGGTCACCTTGATGCGCTTCTTGGCGCCGCTGTGCGTCTTCTGCTTGGGCATCGGGGGTCGCTCTCTACTCGGTCGGGCTGTCGGTGGCGCCGGCGGTCTGGATCCCGCCCTGCCCGGTGGCCACGGCCGGTGCCTCGGTACGGGGGGGCCGGGTGTCGGCGGCGGCCTTCTTGAGGTCGGCGGCGTTCTTGTGCGGGGCCAGCACCATGATCATGTTGCGTCCGTCCTGCTTGGGCGCCGCCTCGACGAAGCCCAGGTCCTCGACGTCGGCGCCGAGGCGCTGCAGCAGGCGGAAGCCGAGCTCGGGCCGGGACTGCTCACGACCACGGAACATAATTGTGATCTTGACCTTGTCGCCCTGCTTCAGGAAGCGGACGACGTGCCCCTTCTTGGTCTCGTAGTCGTGCGGGTCGATCTTCGGGCGGAGCTTCATCTCCTTGATGACCGTGAGCACCTGGTTCTTGCGGCTCTCTCGGGCCTTCTGTGCGGTTTCGTACTTGAACTTGCCGTAGTCCATGAGCTTGCAGACCGGTGGCCGCGCCATCGGGGCGACCTCGACCAGGTCCAGGTCGCTGTCCTGCGCGAGGCGCAGGGCCTCATTGATGGCGACGATGCCGACCTGCTCGCCGGCGGGGCCGACCAGGCGCACCTCGGGGACGCGGATCCGGTCGTTGATGCGGGGTTCAGCGCTGATGCTGCCTCCAAGTAGTGGGTGAGGAACCGCGACCGCGGGCCTGGTGCACAACGCACAAGGGCCCCGCGCGAAGCGCAGGGCCCACCACGGCCCCGCCGAAAGGCGGGGTACCGACGCAGCCGCGCTGCAGGCAGCGGACCGAGTCAACCGGACCCGGCTGTCGCAAGACGGCGCGGGTGGGAGGTGGGAACCTCCGCTTGCACGACCCCTGCCGGGGCAGAGGTCGGGTCGCGCCTGCGAGGCTACCAGGATGCCCAGCCCGCCAGCGACCCCCGGCGAGGACCCCGTGCAGCTCACCCGCGATCTCGCGGACGTGCCGGCCGCGGAGGTCATCGCCGCGACGGCCGTACACCTGATGAGCGCAGCGGCAGTCAAGTGCGGCCTGACCGAGCAGGGCGAGGCCACCCTCGACCTGGACGAGGCCCGCAAGCTCATCACGGCGCTGGCCGGTCTGGTCACCGCCGCGCGACCAGACCTCGGCGTGCACGCCGCTGCGCTACGCGACGGGCTGCAAGCGCTGCAGCAGGCGTTCCGGGAGGCCTCGCCCTACCCGGACGAGCCGGGCGAAGGTCCCGGGGAGCAGACCATCGGCCGCCCGACCGGTCCCTAGCCGGCCGCCCGCGCTGGCAGCACCCGCTCCCCCGGACCGTCGGCCGCCACGACGGCCAGGTCGAGGCCCTCGCTGGGCAGCGCCCGGCCGAGCCGAGCCGCGATCCGGCCCGCCAGGGCGGCCAGGACGGCCGGTTCGAGTGGGCGATCCGGAACGACCCCCAGCACCGGCCCGTCCGGGCCCTCGAGCAGGCGCGCCTCCAGCAGCAGCGGCTCCCCGTGCAGGGCGGTGCGCAGCGCGGCGATTAACGCCGGGTCGGCCGGGCCTGGCGGCGGCCGCAGCTCCCGCGTCGTACGGCGGGCGGCCAGGGCAGTACCGGAGACCGGCACCCAACCCCGGGCCAGGGCGCCGAGCTCGGAGCTGGACAGCGCGACGGCAGCGCCGGCCGGGTCCACCAGCACGGCCTCGGCGCCCTCGTCGACGGCGGCAGCGCAGGCCTGTGAGCCGGACAGCGGTGCGGGCCGCAGGTCCAGGCGCCAACGTCGAAGCGAGGCCAGGTCCGGGAAGACCGGCAGCGCGCGGGCACCTCCGGCGGCTTCGAGCAGGACGACGGCGACGCGTGCGCCCGACTCCGCCCGCAGCCCGGTCGTCGGCGCCGGCTCCCGGCCGGTCGCGTCCGCGGTCACCGCGCAGAACACCCGCGCGTCGGCGAGGGCCGCGAGCACCTCAGCCCGGGCGGGAAGTGTGCCCGCACCGGCCCCCAGTGCTGCTGCCAGTCGAGGGTCTGGTCCGCCGTCGTCGGGTCGGGTATCGCGCTCGGTCACGGCTGGCCCCGCGACTGCCGCAGCAACGCGCGCAGGGCCAGGACCCCGTCGACGGCCCGCGTCCGGTCGTTGGCCTGCAGGGCCAGCAGGGCGACGGTCTCGTCGTCCTGGAGCTCCAGCTGGGCCCAGGGCGCGCCGTCGTCGAGCCGCACCGCAACCACGACCGCCCAGGGGAAGAAGCGCTCGCCGAAAGGGTTGCGCACCCAGATGCCCTGCTCGCCGCCCCGTACGCGGGCACGGGTGAGGAACAACACCGCCACCGCTAGCAACAGGCCGAGACCGAAGAAGGCGATCTGGTCCGGCGGCCCGAACTGCTGCCCACCGCTGGCACCGCGCGGCAGCAGCAGCGCAAGGACGCCGAACACCGCGACGACCAGCCCCGCGACGCCACGGCAGACCAGCGCCAGCCGGCGGGGCCGCACCTCGACGGTGTCGGTCACCGGCGCCGTCCCGCTCCGCTGACGGCAACCGCAACGAGGGTCAGCACTGCGCCCACGACCGTCGCCGTGGCGACGCCGTGGCCGTGTTCGGGCAGGAAAGCGTCCAGCAGCACCGCGCCGACGAGCTGGCCGGCGGTGGTGGCGAGCCCCAGCCGCAGGACGCCCAGGGGGCGCACCACGACGGCTGCGATCCCGACGAAGGTCGCACCGAGCAACCCGCCGCTGTAGAGGTACCACTCGGAAAGGCCCGGCCAGCGCGCCACGTGCACCCCGACCAGCGCGGCCCGCAGCAGCAGCCCGGCGAGCAGAGCAGTCGTACCGATGACGAAGTTGACCAGGGTCGCAACGGCCGCGTCGCCGGTGGCGTGCCGCACCCGGCCGTTCAGGGCCTGCTGCAGGCTCACCATCAGCCCTGCGGCGACCACCAGCACCAGCAGCAGCGGGCTCGCGGCCTTGGCCGCCTTGCCGGCCACGCTGACGACGATCGCGACAAGGCACAGCAGGGCCCCGGTGAGCCGCGGGGCGGTGAGGGGGCGCCGACCTCCGGGTCCGAGCCCGACGCCGTCGACCGCCAGGCCGCCGGCGGTCTGGCCGCCGACGATGGCGACAGTCAGCAGCGCGACGCCGATGACCGGCGCCGCCGCCGCGCTCACCGCCACCAGGCTGGCGCCGCCCAGGCCGCCGAGCCGGCTCCACCAGGGGACGGTGCGTACGAGCGGCGCCGCCGCCCGGGACGCGCGCCGGGCCAGGACGACCGCACTGATCGCGACCAGCCCGGTGCCGAAGGAAACCAGCGCGGCGACCACGGCGTCCCCGAGGGCGTCGTCGAGGCCGCCGTTGACGCGCAGCTGGACGGCGACGAGCGCACCGGCGCCGACCGCGACGGCCACGGTCGCCACGGTCCCCGGGGCTGGCGGCGAGCCGCCTGCCGCCGGCCCGGGTCGCAGGGGTCGCGGAACCTGCTGCGCGCGTTCGATGTCCGGCTGGGCCACTACTCGACAATCTTGGAGATCGGCAGCTCGAGGATGTCGCGGGCGCCGGCCGCCTTGAGGGCAGGGATGAGCGTGTTGACCCCCTTCTTGGGCACCACGGTCTCCAACGCCCGCATCTGGCCGTCCGCCAGCGCCATCACGGTCGGGGAACTCATCGCCGGCAGGACCGCGAGGACCCCGTCCAGCCCGTCCGCGGCGACGTTGAGCTTGAGCAGCACATGACCCCGGGCCCGCAGTGCGCCCTGTACCAGCACCACGAGATCCTCCATGGCGGCCCGCTTCACCGGGTCGGCGTACGCGTCGCGGTTGGCGATCAGCTCCGTGCGGCTGGTCAGCAGGGTGGCGATCACCTTCAGGCCGGCCTTGCGCAGACTCGAACCGGTCTCGGTGAGATCCACGATGGCATCGACGATGTCCGGGATCTTCGCCTCGGTCGCCCCGTGGCTGGTGAAGACCCGGGCCTTGACCCCGTGCTCGGCCAGGAAGCGCCGGGTCGTGTCGGGCATCTCGGTCGAGATCCGTACGCCGTCGGGCAGGTCCGCCGCGGACTGCCACGGGGACTCCCTAGGGACCGCGAGCACGACGCTGACCACCGCCTCGCCGGCCCGGCCCCCGCCGATCTCCCCCAGGCTCATCACGTCGGCACCGGTCTCGGTGATCCAGTCCCGACCGCTGATCCCGAGGTCGAAGATCCCCTGCTCCACGTAGGTCGGGATCTCCTGCGGGCGCAGGAAGCGCACCCGGTCGATACGGGGGTCATCGACCCGTGCGTGGTAGTCACGGTCGGACCCGCGTACGACGGCGAGGTCCGCGGCGCTGAACAGCTCCAGGACCTGCTTCTCCAGGCTGCCTTTGGGCAGGACGACGGCGAGCACGATGGGCCTCTCAGTTCCCCAGGCGGAGGCCGCGTAGGACCTTGGCGGTGTCGAGGGCGGCCAGGACTGCCTGGCGGCCCTTGTCCTCGGACGAGCCCGCAAGGCCGACCCGGTCGAGCGCCTGCTTCTCGGTCTCCACCGTAAGCACGCCGTTACCGATGGGCGTGCGGGCGTCCAGGGACACGCGCGTCAGACCGTAGGTGACGGCGTCGCAGACGTACTCGAAGTGAGGGGTGCCGCCGCGGATGACGACGCCGAGGGCAACGACCGCGTCGTGGGTGGCGGCAAGCGCCTGCACCACCACCGGGAGCTCCACCGCCCCGGCCACGCGTACGACGGTGGGCTCGGCCACCGCGCACTCGGCGGCAGCGCGCAGGGCGCCCTCCAGCAGGGCGGTCGTGATCGCCTCGTGCCAGCGGGTGGCCACGATGGCAAGCGTGCAGCCCTTGGCGGAGAAGGCGACCGCGCCTGGCGCGCCCTCGCCGCTCACCCGGCCTCCGTCGGCTGAGCGAGGTCGGCGGCCGCCTCGGTGGCCTCGTCCTCGAAGGCCGCCAGTCCGGGCAGGTCGTGGCCCATCCGGTCGCGCTTGGTCTTGAGGTAGCGCAGGTTCTCCGGCGTGGCGAGCGTGGGCAGCGGGACCCGCCCGACGATCTCCAGCCCGTAGCCCTCCAGGCCGGCCCGCTTGGCCGGGTTGTTGCTCAGCAACCGCATGGTGCGGATGCCGAGGTCGACCAGGATCTGGGCGCCGGTCCCGTAGTCGCGGGCGTCGGCCGGCAGCCCCAGCTCGAGGTTGGCGTCCAGGGTGTCCGAGCCGGCGTCCTGCAGCTGGTAGGCCTGCAGCTTGTGCATCAGGCCGATCCCCCGGCCTTCGTGCCCGCGTACGTAGAGCACGACGCCGCGGCCCTCGCGGGCCACCGCGGCCATGGCGGCGTCGAGCTGCGGTCCGCAGTCACAGCGCCGCGACCCCAGGACGTCGCCGGTCAGGCACTCGCTGTGCACGCGTACCAGCACATCCCGGCCGTCCCCGAGCTCGCCCCTGACCAGGGCCACGTGGTCGGTGCCGTCGAGCAGCGACTCGTAGCCCACCGCTGTGAACTCGCCGTGCACCGTGGGCAGCTTGGCCTCGGCGACCTTGACGACCTGGGACTCGGTGCGCCGGCGGAACGCGACCAGGTCGGCGATCGAGATCAGCGCGAGGCCGTGCTCGTCGCAGAACGCGCGGAGCTCCGGCAGGCGGGCCATGTCGCCCTCGTCCTTCTGGCTGACGATCTCGCAGAGCACGCCGGCAGGCTGCAGACCGGCCAGCCGGGCAAGGTCGACCGCCGCTTCGGTGTGGCCGGTGCGCCGCAGCACGCCGCCCGGCTTGGCCCGCAGCGGCACGATGTGGCCGGGCCGGGTGAAGTCGGTCGCGTTCGACGCCGGGTCGGCCAGCAGCCGCATCGTCATCGCCCGGTCGGTGGCCGAGATCCCCGTGCTGACGCCTACCCTCGCGTCGACAGTCACGGTGTATGCCGTACCACGCTTGTCCTGGTTGATGCGGTGCATCGGCGGGAGGTCCAGGCGGTCGCAGTCGTCCTCGGTGAGGGGAACGCAGATGTAGCCGCTGCTGTAGCGGACCATGAACGACACCAGCTCCGGCGTCGCCATCTCGGCGGCGAAGATGAGATCGCCCTCGTTCTCGCGGTCCTCGTCGTCCACGACGACGACCGCCCGGCCCGCGGCAATGTCGGCGATCGCGCGCTCGACGGTGTCGAGAACGGTTGTCGGGGTTTGTTCGGGGGCGAGGCTCATGACCTGGCGGCCAGCAGCTTCTCGACGTACTTGGCGGTGATGTCGACCTCCAGGTTGACGGGGTCGCCGACGCCCTTGTGACCCAGGGTGGTCCGGCCGAGTGTGGTGGGGATCAGGCTCACCTCGAGCCAGCCAGGCGCGGTGTCGGCGACGGTCAGCGAGATGCCGTCGACAGTGATCGAGCCCTTCTGGACGACGTAGCGGTCGAGGTCGGCGGGCAGTGACAGCCGTACGACAGTCCAGTGCTCATCGGCGGTGACGGAGAGGATCTCGGCGGTGCCGTCGACGTGGCCCTGCACGACGTGGCCGCCGAGGCGGTCCTGCATCCGGACCGCCCGCTCGAGGTTGACCGGGCTGCCGAGGCTCATGGCCCCAAGACTGCTGTTGTCCAGAGTGATCTTCATGACGTCTGCGGTGAACGCTCCGTCGGCGCTCTCGACCACGGTCAGGCAGACGCCGTTCACCGAGATCGAGTCGCCGTGCCGGACGTCACCGGTCACGAGCGGCCCGAGGACGGTGATCCGGGCGGCGCCCGGCAGGTCCTGCCAGGCACTCACCTGTCCGAGCTCTTCGACGATGCCGGTGAACATCAGGCCCTCCGAAGGGTCAGTCGTAGGTCATCGCCGAAGCGGGCGACCTCGTGGAGTCGCAACCGGATGGCGTCGGTGATCGTTCCCACGCCGATGTCGGACAGGGCGGGTGGTCCGTCACCGAGCAACGCCGGGGCGAGGTAGGCCACGACCCGATCGACCAGGCCGGCCTGTACGAACGCCGCCGCCACGGTCGGTCCGCCCTCGAGCAGGACGGCGACGACGTCGCGCCGGGCGAGCTCGCCCAGTACCTCGTCCGGGGTGCCCGACAGGACCAGCGCCGGGTGCACCCGGGCGTCGGCCGGAGTGCGGGCTCTGCGGTCGAGCACGACCCGCAGGGGTTGGGGGCCTCGCGGCGGACGGACCGTGAGCTCCGGGTCGTCGGCCAGCACCGTGCCTACGCCCACTACGACGGCGTCGCTGTCGGCGCGCAACCGGTGTACGTCCGCGCGGGCCGCCTCGCCGGTGATCCAGCGCGAGGTGCCGTCGGCGGCGGCAGACCGGCCGTCGAGGGTCGCGGCGTACTTCCAGGTGACGAAGGGGCGGCCGGTGCGCTGCCGGTGCAGCCAGGCCTCGATCGGGTCCGGCCCGTCCGGCGCCTCGTGGGTGACCTCGACGCCTGCGGCTCGCAGCAGCTCGGCGCCCCCGCCTGCCACGCCGGTCGGGTCCTCGTGCCCGACCACGACCCGCCGGATCCCGGCCTCGACGATCGCCAGCGCGCAGGGGCCGGTACGCCCGGTGTGCGCGCAGGGCTCCAGCGTGGTCACGACGGTCCCGCCGTAGCCCCGGACACCTGCCTGGGCCAGGGCCACCCGCTCGGCGTGCGGGCCGCCCGGCGGCTGAGTGGCACCCTCCCCCACGACCGCACCGTGCTGGTCGAGCACGACCGCGCCGACCGGCGGGTTGGGGCTCGTACTGCCGAGCACCGGCCAGGACAACTCCACGGCACGCCGCATCGCCTGGGTGTCGTCCACCGTCGCCCCTTCCCGCTCAGGGCACTCCGGGGACACGGACCGGTGTCAGCACAGCGCTGCACCCGCCCGCGCGCTGCCTCTCCTCCGGACTCTCACCGTCGGTCCCGGAGTTCCACCGGGTCCACCGCCGGCTGGCTGTCGGCGGGTCGCGGACTGTCACCGCCGGTTCGGAATTGCACCGACCCCGGAGCGCGCGTGACTGTCGAGGTCAGCGTACTGCTGCGTCCGGGCGGGCTGCCGTACGGGACCTGGTCGGGTGCCCTGCGACTCGGGCTGCAGGGGCGCCGCGGCGCTCAGGCTCCACGGGAACTCCCCAGCACGCTGGTGCTGGGGAGCTGCTGAAGATCTTCCGGGTCAGGCCGGCAGGGCGCCGAGCCTGGCCTGGGCTGCCAGGGCGCGCGCCCGCAGAGCGTCCACGGCTGCGGACGGGTCGGCCGCCCCGTACACGGCTGAACCGGCCACGAACAGGTCCGCGCCGGCCTCGGCGCAGCGCTCAATCGTCTCGGCGCTCACGCCACCATCGACCTGCAACCACACGTCCGCGTCGCCGATCGCTTGCCGGCAACGGCGGAGCTTGGGCAGTACGACGTCAAGGAAGCTCTGGCCGCCGAAGCCGGGTTCGACGGTCATGACCAGCAGCAGGTCGAGCTCGGGCAGCAGGTCGACGAACGGCTCGACCGGCGTGGCGGGCTTGAGCGCCATTCCTGCCCGCGCACCGTGGCTGCGAAGAACCCGGGCCAGGCGAACCGGGGCCGCCGCTGCCTCGGCGTGGAAAGTGACGCTGCCGGCGCCGGCCTCGGCGTAGGCCGGTGCCCAGCGGTCGGGGTCCTCGATCATCAGATGGCAGTCGATCGGGGTGCTCGTGGCCCGCAGCAGGCTCTCCACGACCGGCAGGCCGAGGGTGAGGTTCGGGACGAAGTGGTTGTCCATGACATCGACGTGCAACCAGTCGGCGGTCGCCTCGACCCGGGCGGCCTCCTCGGCGAGCCGAGTGAAGTTCGCCGACAGGATGCTGGGGCAGATCTGGGGATGCCGGGGCACGAGCGCGAGCCTAGGTCGTACCGCTCCCGCGTTGCTCAGCTCATCCGGCGGCGCAGCAACGAGAAGGACATCGCGTCCGTACCGTGCCGGTGCGGCCACAGCTGCACGCCTGGACCGTCGCCCAGCGCGGGCACATCGGGAAACAGCGGCCGCGCGTCGAGTTGCTCAAGTTCGGGGTGCCGGCGCAGCACGTCCAGGACGGGGACAACCGCCTCGGCCAGGTGCGGGGAGCAGGTGACGTAGGCGAGCACGCCGCCCGGCCGGAGCAGCCGCACGCCGCTGTCGAGCAGCTCGCCCTGCAGCCGGGTGAGCGGCGGCAGGTCGGAGGGCTGCCGCCGCCAGCGGGCCTCGGGTCTCCTGCGCAGGGCGCCCAGTCCCGAGCACGGGGCGTCGAGCAGCACCCGGTCGGCACTGCCGTCGGCGAGCGGGGGTCGGCGGGCGTCTGCGGTCGCGACGCTCGTGACGCCACTGCGGCGGACCAGCGCGGCGCGGTGCGGTTGCAGCTCCAGGGCGAGCAGGTGCGCGCCGCGCTCGGCGCCGACGGCCTGCAGCAGCGCGGCCTTTCCGCCCGGGCCCGAGCAGAGGTCGACCCATGTACGGTCCGGGCCGGAGAGCGGCGCCGCCGCCAGGGCCAGCGCGACTAGTTGGCTGCCCTCGTCCTGCACGCCGGCGCGCCCGTTGCGTACCTCGGGCAGCGTGCCGGGATCACCCTCGGACAGCCGGACCGCGTACGGCGAGTAGGGCCCGGGCGTCCCGCCGCTGGTGCGCGCGAGCACGTCACGCTCGACGCGCCGGGCCACCAGATGCACCTCGGGCCGGGCGTCGTCGGCGAGCAGGGCGGCGCGCGCCTCGTCGAGGTCGCCGTGCAGGGCATCCCGGAAGGCCTGGGCGATCCAGCGCGGATGGCTCGTGGCCAGCGCCACCTGGTCGACCGGGTCCTTGTCCTCGCCGAGCTCGGTGACCCAGGCGTCGAGGTCGCGGGCCGCGACCTTGCGCAGTACGGCGTTGGTGAAGGCGGCAGGACCGGCGCTGAGCACCCGCCGGGCGAGGTCAACCGTCGCGGACACGGCAGCGTGCGGCGGGATGCGGGTCCGCAGCACCTGGTAGGCACCCAGCCGGAGCACGTCCAGCACAGGTGGGTCGACCTGGACGAGCGGCCGGTCGACGCAGGCCTGCAGCACCACGTCGAGCTGGCCCTGCGCGCGCAGCGTGCCGTAAGCCAGCTCGGTGGCCAAGGCCGCGTCCCGGCCGGACAGTCGGCGCTCACGTAGCAGACCGGGCAGCACCAGGTTTGCGTACGCCTCGCGCTCCCGGACCGCGGTGAGCACGTCGTACGCGGTACGCCGGGTGGGGTCGCTCTTGGGCGCGCGCAGCTGGGGGCGGCTGGGTGTGCGCGGTGTGCCGCCGGGCGCGCGGGCGTCCGACGAACTCACGTGAAGGACTCCCCCGGCGCAAGGCGCAGGCCCCGCAGCCAGTCGGCGGCGGCCATGGCGCCGCGGCCCTCCGGGCGGACCTCGCCGAGGCGCACGGCGGTGGTGGCGGTGCCGACCAGGTCGCCGGCGAGCTCGCCCGGGGCCAGCTGATGCTCGGCAGGCGCCGGCTGGCGCTCGACGGGAGTGAGGGGGCCGAGCTTGACCCGCTTGCCGCGCAACGTCGTCCAGGCACCCGGAGCAGGTGTGCAGGCCCGGACGAGGCGATCCACCCGGAAGGCGGGCGCCGACCAGTCGACGTGGGCGTCGGCCACAGTGATCTTCGGGGCGAGGCTGATCCCTTCCGTCGGCTGGGCAACGGCCGCGATCCGGCCCTCGGCGAGCGCGTCGAGGGTGGCGACGAGCAGGGTGGACCCGGCCACCGACAGCCGTTCGAGCAGTTCGCCGCTGGTGTCGCCGGGCTGCACCTGCTCGGTGAGCGTGCCTAACACCGGGCCGGTGTCCATGCCCTGCTCGAGCAGGAAGGTGGTCGCGCCGGTGACGTCGTCTCCCGCGAGGACCGCATGCTGCACCGGTGCTGCCCCGCGCCACGCCGGCAGCAATGAGAAGTGCAGATTGACCCAGCCCAGGCGCGGTATCTCCAGCGCGGCGCGGGGCACCAGCGCGCCGTACGCCACGACCGGGCAGCAGTCCGGGGCGAGCTCGGTGAGCTGGGCCAGGAAGGCGGGATCGCGCGGGTGGTCCGGGATGAGGACCGGTACGCCGGCCGCGTCCGCGTACTGCGCCACGGGGCTTCGGCGCAGGGCCCGGCCGCGGCCCGCCGGTGCGTCGGGGCGCGTGACGACGGCCAGGACGTTGTGCCGGCTCGTGAGCAACGCGGCCAGGCTCGGGACCGCCGGCGCTGGGGTCCCAGCGAACACGAGCCTCAGCGCGCGCGCCCGAACAGCGGGTGCGGGCTGGCCTTGACGACCGGTACCGGCTGCTGCGACCACGCGGCCTCGCGTACCGCCTTGAGCGCGGCCTTCTTGGTCTGCGGGTCGAGCCGGTCGACGAACAAGATGCCGTCGAGATGGTCGACCTCGTGCTGCACGCAGCGGGCCAGCATCTCGGTGCCGTCCACTGACACGGGATCGCCGTGCACGTTCTGGCCGTGCGCGACAACGTGGGCCTTGCGCCGACAGTCGAAGCTCAAGCCCGGCAGGGACAGGCACCCCTCCTCGCCGTCCATCTCCTCGGCACCCGGGAAGTGCAGCACCGGGTTGACGAGGTGGCCGAGCACGTCATCGACGGCGTAGGTGAAGACCCGCAGCCCGACCCCAATCTGCGGGGCGGCCAGGCCGACGCCGGGCGCCTCGACCATCGTGTCGGCGAGGTCCTTGACGAGCGTGCGCAGCTCCTTATCGAAGGTGGTGACCTCCGCTGCCGGCGTACGCAGGACGGGGTCGCCCATGAGGCGGATCGCGCGGGTCGACACCGGGCCATCGTAGTCGTCGCGGGCGACGTCGCCGTTGGGCATCCGGTGCGCGGCCACGGTCGCCGTGACCGGAAGTCAGGCGAGCGCCCGAGGGTCCAGCTCGACCCGGACCGGCTCGGCCTTGCGCGCGCTGCGCACCGCCACTGCCGCCTTCAGGGCGGCGGCCAGCTCCGGGCCGCGCGGGCGGGGCACGCGCAGCAGGGCGCGTACGCCATCGCCGGCCGGCACGGACCCGAGCAGCTCGCCGACCTCGAGCGCAGCCACCAGCTCGGCGACCGCCGGTGCGGCGCCGGTGACGGCGGCCATCCTGGTGGCCGGCGGGAAGCCGAGCTCGACCCGGTCGGCGAGCTCGCGCTGGGCGGCGCCCGCGGGGTCCCAGCGGGTCAGCACCTGCACCGCCGGCAAGCCCCGGTCGGCCACGACCACGACCCGGCCGCCCTGCTGGGCCGGACGGGCCAGCGCGGCCGCAGCAAACCAACGGCGCAGCGCCTCCTCCCCCGCCCGCAGATCGGCGCGGCCGAGCATCGCCCAGCCGTCCAGGAGCAGGACCGCGGCGTACCCGGTCGGGGCGACCGGTTCGGCGCCCGGGGTCGCCACGACCAGCGCGGGCCCCTCGTCGATCGTCGCGAGGACCTCGTCGCGCCCGCTGGTCCGCACGGCGACGCCGGGAAACGCCCGGCCGAGCTCCTCCGCGGTACGACCGGCCCCGACGACCGTCGCCCGCATCGCCGATCCCTCGCAGAGCGGGCACCGCCAGCCCGTGGCGACGTGACCGCACCAGCGGCAAGTCGGTACGGCGGGGCCGCTGGCCGTGGCGAGCGGTCCGGCGCAAGTCGGACAGCGGGCCGGGGTGCGGTCGCGCGCGCAGGCCAGCGATGGCGCGTACCCGCGCCGCGGCACCTGCACGAGCACGGGGGCACCGGCGGCGAGCGCCTGCCGTGCGGCGGTGAACGCCGGGGCCGGCAGTCGCGCCGCCTGGGCAGCCGGGTCGCGGTCGAGGTCCTGCTCCGAGGTCCCATCGATGCGCGGCGCGAGCTCGCGGACCGTCGCCCGCGAGGCCACCAGCGGCCGCGCCCAACCGCTGTCAAGCAGCACCTGGCCCTCCGCCGTACGGGCATGACCGCCGAGCAGGGCGCCCGCACCAGCGAGGTGGGCGCGCGCGACCAGGACGTCCCGGGCGTGGACGTAGGGTGCCCGCGGCTCGGCGTGCAGGTCATCGCCGTCATCCCACAGCACGACCAACCCGAGCTCGGCCACCGGCGTAAAGGCTGCGGCGCGGGTTCCGACGACCGCCTGCACCGCGCCTCGCCGTACCGCGAGCCAGCGCCGATAGCGCTCGGCCGGTCCAAGATCGGCGCGCAGGACGACGTGGGGCACCTCGGTCATCGCGGCGCTGACCCGGTCGGCGTCGCGCGCATCGGGGACAACGACGACGGCCCCGCGGCCCCCCGCCACACAGGCCTGCACCGCGATGGCGATCTCCTGGGGCCAGCTCGGACCAGGCAGCGCGGACCAGACGGCGCGCGGGTGCGGACCGCGGGACAGCACGGACGGCGCGGCCGTGTGCACGGCCGGGGAGGTGGCCGCGGGCGGCCCGACAGCACCCAGGGCGTGCAGGAACGCAACGCCGGTCGGGTACCGCACCCACGGACCAGGTGCGGGCGGGGCGGGCCGGGTAGCGGGCGCCGTCACCGGCTCGGCCTCGACCCGTGCGTGCCGGGGTGGGAGCGCGAGCCGGAGCACGTCGTACAAGGTGCCGGCAGAGCGGTCGGCCAGCGCCCGCCCCAGCGCGGCAACCTCCTGGGTCAGCACCGGTTCGCCGCTGACCAAGGTCTGCAGCGGGGTGAGCGGCTTGCCGTGCTCGGTGCCGGCCACCCGGTCCAGCACGATCCCGTCGACCAGCCGGCCCGCGAAGCGCACCCGCACCCGGCAACCTGGGACAGCCGAGCCGGCCATGGCCTGCGGCACCGCATAGTCGAACGGGCGGTCCAGGTGCGCGACCCCGGTGTCCACAGCAACCCGCGCCACGGGCAGGTCGGTCGCCAGCGGACCGGCAGTGCGCGGCGAGCAGGCGCGCAGCTCGTGGGTGACGGTCACAGGAGCGAGGCTACGGGCGCCGTACGACAGTTTCGGCGCGCTGCCCACCATCCTCTCGCCGATCAAGGCGAGATGCCCATGATCGCCGCCGTGATCATGGGCATTTCGCCTTGATCAGCGGAAAAGGGGGCGCAAAATCTACTGGCCGGCGGCCTTCTTGAGCAGCTCGGCGCGACCGGTGCCCTCCCAGGTGAAGTCGGCGATCTCGCGGCCGAAGTGCCCGTAGGCCGAGGTCTGCGCGTAGATCGGGCGCAGCAGGTCCAGGTCGCGGATGAGCGCGGCCGGCCGCAGGTCGAACACCTCGGTCACGGCGTCCTGCAGGACGCCGTCCTCCACGACGCCGGTGCCGAAGGTGTCCACGAACAGCCCGACCGGCTCGGCCTTGCCGATCGCGTACGCCACCTGCACCTCGCACATCGTGGCCAGCCCGGCCGCGACGACGTTCTTGGCGACCCAGCGCATGGCGTACGCCGCCGACCGGTCGACCTTGGAGGGGTCCTTGCCGGAGAACGCGCCGCCGCCGTGCCGGGCGTACCCGCCGTAGGTGTCCACGATGATCTTGCGGCCGGTGAGCCCCGCGTCGCCCATCGGACCGCCGATGACGAACTTGCCGGTCGGGTTCACCAGCAGGCGGTAGCCCTCGGTCTGGATGCCCAGAGCCTCGAGCTCCGGCGCGACCACGTGCTCGGCGACGTCGGGCGCCAGCAGGCTGTCGATGTCGATGTCCTCGGCGTGCTGGCTGCTCACCACGACGGTGTCGAGCCGGACCGGCTTGCCGTGCAGGTACTCGATAGTCACCTGGGTCTTGCCGTCGGGACGCAGGTAGGGCACGAGGCCGTCCTTGCGGACCTGCGTCAACCGGCGGGCCAGCCGGTGCGCCAGGGCGATCGGCAGGGGCATCAGCTCGGGCGTCTGGTCGCACGCGAAGCCGAACATCAACCCCTGGTCACCGGCGCCCTGGCGGTCCAGCGGGTCCTCGACCGAGCCGCTGACCCGCGCCTCGTACCCGACGTCGACGCCCTGCGCGATGTCGGAGCTCTGCGAGCCGATCGACACGCTGACACCGCACGACCCGCCGTCGAAGCCCTTCTTGGAGCTGTCGTAGCCGATCTCCAGGATCCGCTCCCGGACGATCGTCGGGATATCGGCGTACGCCGTGGTGGTCACCTCGCCGGCGACGTGCACCTGGCCGGTCGTGATCATCGTCTCGACCGCTACGCGGCTGTGCGGGTCCTGCGTGAGCAGCGCATCCAGGATCGAGTCCGAGATGGCGTCCGCGATCTTGTCGGGGTGGCCCTCGGTGACCGACTCGGAGGTGAATAGGCGGCGCGACACAGGCGCTCCTTCGGGGAAGCTCGGGCGGATGACCAGCCGCGTGAGACTACCTGGCGGGCAGGCGCGCGACGACGAGGTCCCAGACGGCCTCGGCCAGGGCGTCCTTGCTGCCGAGCGCTACCTCGGTCGCGGAGCCGTCGGCGCCCAGGACGACCGCGGCGTTGTCCTCACCCTCGAAGCCGGTCGGGTGCCCGGGCTCGCCGACCTCGTTCACGACCAGCAGGTCGCAGCCCTTGCGAGCCAGCTTGGCGCGGCCGTGGTCCAGCACGCTGCCGTGGGCGTCCCCGGTCTCGGCAGCGAACCCCACCAGGACCTGGCCGGTACGCCGGAGCCCGCCCAGCTCCGCCAGCACATCGGGGTTCTCGACCAGCTCGATGCTGACCGCGCCGGTCTTCTTGCGCTTGGTAGCCAGGCGCAGCGCCGGGCGGTGGTCTGCGACCGCGGCCGCCATGACGACCGCGTCGCACGAGCCCGACTCCCCCAGGACCAGGTCGCGCAGCTCCAGCGCGCTGGTCACCCGAAGCACCTTGGCGCCGGCCGGGTCGGGCAGCTCCGAGGTGGTGACCAGGACGACCTCGGCGCCCCGGGCGACGGCCGCCCGGGCCAGGGCATGCCCCTGCCGGCCCGAGCTGCGGTTGCCCAGGAAACGAACCGGGTCCAGGTGCTCGCGCGTGCCGCCGGCGCTGACCAGGACCCGTCGGCCGGCCAGGTCTGACGGCCGCACCCCGCGGGCCAGCACCGTACGGCACACGCGGGCGATCTCGACCGGGTCGGGCAGCCGCCCCCGGCCACTGTCGGCGCCGGTGAGCCGGCCGACGGCCGGTTCCAGGACCAGGACCCCGCGGGCGCGAAGGGTGGCGACGTTCGCGCGGGTGGCCGCGTGCTCCCACATCTCGGTGTGCATGGCGGGGGCGAACACGACCGGGCAGCGAGCGGTCAGCAGCGTCGCGGTCAGCAGGTCGTCGGCCAGGCCGTGCGCGGCCTTGGCGAGCAGGTCAGCGGTCGCCGGCGCCACGATGACCAGGTCGGCGGCCTGGCCCACCCGGACGTGGGGCACCTCATGGACGTCGTCCCAGGCGATGGCCGTGACCGGACGGCCGGACAGGGCCGCCCAGGTCGGCGCGCCGACGAACCGGAGCGCACTGGCCGTCGGGACCACGCGGACGTCATGCCCGGATTCGGTGAGCTGCCGCAGCAGCTCCACCGCCTTGTACGCCGCAATGCCGCCGGCGACGCCCAGGACGACCTGCGGCTGCGTCATCGCGGGTGGACTCGGGGCCTAGACGGCCGGGTCGGCGACGTGCTCGTGGTGCAGCAGGCCACCGTTGATCTCGCGCAGGGCGATCGACAGCGGCTTTTCCTGCACTCCGGTCTCGACCAGAGGCCCGACGTACTCCAGCAGGCCCTCACCGAGCTGGGAGTAGTAGGCGTTGATCTGCCGCGCGCGCTTGGCGGCGTAGATGACCAGGCTGTACTTGGAGTCGGTGGCCTCGAGCAGCTCATCGATCGGGGGGTTGGTGATACCGATCGGGTTCGCGACGGTGCCGGACAAAGGGACTCCAGAGCTAGTGAACTGCGTCGGTCACAGACTCAACAACGCTACCAGTCGGTCAGCCGCCGCCTCGACGTCGTCGTTGACCACGATCTCGTCGAACTCGACCGCCGCAGCCAGCTCCTTGCGCGCGAGGCGCAGCCGGTCCCGGACCCGGTCGGCGTCCTCGGTGCCGCGACCGACCAGGCGGCGGACGAGCTCGTCGTAGTTCGGGGGGGCCAAAAAGACGAGCTGGGCATCGGGCATGGCGGCGCGTACCTGCCGCGCCCCCTGCAGGTCGATCTCCAGCAGCGCCGGCCGGCCGGCCGCGAGCCGCTGCTCGACGGGCCGCCGCGGGGTGCCGTACGACGCGCCCATGTGCGCGTCGTGCTCGAGCAGCTCACCGGCGTCGACCATGCGCTCGAACTCACGCTGGTCCACGAAGTGGTACTCCACCCCCGCGGCCTCATCCCGCCTGGGCGCCCGGGTCGTGACACTGACCGAGAGCCACACCCCGGGGTGGCGCCGCCGCACGGCCCCGATCACGCTGCCCTTGCCCACTCCCGACGGGCCCGCGAGCACCGTGAGACGACCACTCACCCGGTCGCGAAGGCCTTCAGCAGCGCCTCGCGCTGCTTGACGCCGAGCCCGCGCACCCGGCGGGACGGTGAGATGTGCAGGCTGTCCATGAGGCGGCCGGCGCGCACCTTGCCGACCCCGGGCATCGACTCCAGGACCGCCACGACCCTCATCTTGCCGATCGCCTCGTCGGTCGCACCGCTGTCCAGGACGTCCTCGAGGCTGCAGTTCGAAGACTTCAGTCGCACCTTGAGCGCCGCTCGGGAACGGCGCGCGGCCGCGGCCTTGTCTAGGGCGGCAGCACGCTGCTCGGGCGTCAGAGGCGGCAGGGCCACGCGCAGTCACCTCGGAAGTCGACGGGGCTGCAGGGGTGCTCCCTGCGAGCGGCCGAACCTAGCGAGCCGGGGCCCTTTCAGGCAACGTCGCCGTCAGGCCAGTGCGGCCGCGAGCGCGGCAGCAGCGGCACCGGGGTCCGGCGCACCGGTCACCGGCCGGCCGACGACGAGCAGGTCCGCGCCGTCCGAGCGCGCCTGCTGGGGGGTCGCGACTCGCGCCTGGTCGCCGGAACCGGCGCCGGCGGGCCGCACGCCCGGCGTGATGAGCACGATCCCCGGCCCGACCTCCGCGCGCACGGCTGCGACCTCCTGGGGCGAGCAGACCAGCGCCCCGGCGCCGGCACCGACGGCGAGAACGGCCAGCCGGCGTACAGCGTCCAGCGGCGGGCCCAGGAGGCCGACGGCCGCAAGGTCGCGCACCGACATGCTCGTGAGCACGGTCACCCCGGCGATGGTGACCCCCGGAGCTGCCTCCACAGCGGCGCGCACCATGTCCGCCCCGCCGCTCGCGTGCACGGTCAGGTAGCGAGGTCGCAGGACGGCGACGCTGCCGGCGGCGCCCGCCACCGTGTTCGGGATGTCGTGGAGCTTGAGGTCCAGGAACAGCTCGCAGTCCCCGGCGAGCTCGGCCACCGACGGCCCGAAGCGGTAGAACAGCTCCAGCCCGATCTTGAGGGCCGCGACGTGTGGGCGCACCGCCTCGGCCCAGCGGCGGGCCGTATCCAGGTCCGGGGTGTCCAGCGCAACCGCGACCGGCGCTCTCACGGCTCGTCGCCCTCGAAGCCGATGACCGCCCGAGCGGGCTCCGGCCCGTCGCCGACCGGGTCGGGCTCCTCCGGGACGTACGCCGCCGGTGGCTGATGGGCCAGGCCGACGGCGTCGGAGAACCGCTCGAAGCCCCGCTCGGCCAGCGCCTGCGCCAGCTCGTGCAGGATCCGGATGGGGGCGGTGGGGTCGCCGAACACCGTCGTGCCGACGCTGACCGCGTCCGCCCCGGCGAGCACGAACTCCAGCGCGTCCAGGCCGGTCCGGATCCCGCCCATGCCGAGCACGGGCACGTCCGGCAGCGCCTGCTTGACCTGCCACACGCACCGGACCGCGACCGGCCGGATCGCCGGCCCAGACAATCCGCCGGTGACCCCGCCGAGGGCCGGCCGCAGCGTCGTGGTGTCGATCACCATGCCCAGCAGCGTGTTGATGACCGACAGGCCGTCGGCCCCGGCGTCTACGCAGGCGCATGCGATCGAGGCGATGTCGGTGACGTCAGGGCTCAGCTTGGCGAACACGGGCACCTCTGGCGCGGTCGCCCGGCGTACGGCGGCGACGACGGCGGCCGCGGCGTGCGGGTCGCAGGCGAACACCTGGCCCCGGTCCTCCACGTTCGGGCAGCTGATGTTGACCTCGACCATCGTCAGACCGGGGCGGCCGTTCAGCCGGTGGGCGAGCGCGGCGTAGTCCTCCACGGTCCCGCCGGCAATCGACACGACCGCGCGGGCCCCGCGGTCGGCGAGCCACCCCAGGTCCTTGTCCAGGAAGGCGTCGATGCCGGGCCCCTGCAGCCCGATCGAGTTGAGCATCCCGCTCGGGGTCTCGGCCATCCGCGGGGTCGGCCGGCCCGAGCGGGGCGCCAGCATGATCGACTTGGTGACCACGCCGCCGAGCCGGGTCACGTCGAAGAACTGGTTGAGCTCCGCACCGGCCGCGGCGCATCCGCTTGCCGTGAAGACCGGGTTGGGGAAGCCCACCCCGGCCAGGTGGGTCCGCATGTCGATCGTGGGGCGCGCCACCTCCCCCTTCGGCGGCCGTACGGTCAGCTCGGTCACGGCAGGACGACCGGCGCGCCGAGTGCGTCCGCCGGCACGGTGCCCACGTCGTCCCAACGGACCCGGTCGCCAAGGAAGACCGGGCCGTCCACGCACGAGCGCAGCATCCGCGTCACCCCGTCGCTGCCGGCCACCGGGAGCACGCAGGTCATGCATACCCCGATGCCGCACGCCATCGACTCCTCGACGGCGACCTGGGCCGGGATGCCACGCTCCCCGGCCAGCTCGGACACCGCCTGCAGCATGCCCATGGAACCGCAGGCGTAGACGACCTCGCTGCCGGTCTTGTCCAGCACCTGCGGCAGGACGTCGCTGACCCGGCCGCGCTCCCCAGCGCTGCCGTCCTCGGTGGTCACCGCGATGGTGCTGGCGATGCGCTTGGCATCGAGCTGACCGAACAGTCGGTCGACGCTGCCCGCTCCCAGCACGAAGTCGACCCGGCAGCCCCGCTCCCGCAGGGCCGTGGCCAACGGCAGCAGCGGGGCGCTGCCGTAGCCGCCGCCGACCAGCGTGGCGGTCACCCGCGTCGTCGGCAGGCGGAACGGCTTGCCGAGCGGCCCGATGACGTCGAGCTTGTCCTGCGGCCGCCTGGCGGCGAGCCACGCGGTGCCCTTGCCGTGCACGGCGAAGACGAACTCGACCGTGCCGCCGTACACCCCCCGCTCCTTGACGTCGTAGATGGCGAAGGCCCGACGCAGCAGCATGCTCGACTCCGGGCCGCCCACCTGCAGGGCCAGGAAGTGCCCCGGTCGCGTCAGCTCGGCGATGCCGGGCGCCACCAGCGTCATGGACTGGTAGGCACCGACCTTGCGGATGCTCAGTACCTCACCCTGGACCTGCACCGGCATCACAGAACTCCCCTGCTCGCGCGCAGCAGGCGGTGGTGCTCCTGCAGAGACCGGACGCCGATGTCACCGCGCACCAGCGCCTCGATGCCCTGCACACAGGCTGCGGCGCCCTGGATCGTGGTGATGCAGGGAATCCCACGCAGGACGGCCGCCGTGCGGATCTCATAGCCGTCCAGGCGCGGACCCACCCCCCACGGCGTGTTCAGCACGAGGTCCACCTCCCCGGCGAGCAGCATGGGCACGACGCTGTCACCCCTGCCCTCGGAGTGCTTGCCGACCACCGAGACCGCCACCCCGTTGCGCCGCAGCACCTCTGCGGTGCCCTCGGTGGCCAGCACCTCGAAGCCGAGGTCGGCCAGTCGCTTCACCGGGAACACCATGGCCCGCTTGTCGCGGTTGGCCACGCTGACGAACACCCGCCCCTTGGTCGGCAGGTCGCCGTACGCGGCGCTCTGGCTCTTGGCGAAGGCTGTCCCGAAGACCGCGTCGATGCCCATGACCTCGCCGGTCGACTTCATCTCCGGACCCAAGATCGTGTCCACGCCCAGGAAGCGGCCGAACGGCAGCACCGCCTCCTTGACCGAGATCGGAGCGTCCAGCGGAAGAGTCCCGCCGTCACCCTCGGCCGGCAGCAACCCTTCGGCCCGCAGCCCGGCGACGGTCGCTCCGAGCATCACCCGGGCCGCGGCCTTTGCCAGCGGTACGGCGGTCGCCTTGCTCACGAACGGGATCGTGCGGCTGGCCCTCGGGTTGGCCTCCAGCACGTACAGCACGTCGTCCTTGAGGGCGTACTGCACGTTGAGCAGGCCGCGCACGCCGACGCCGCGGGCGATCGCCTCGGTGCTGGTGCGGATGCACTGCAGGTCCGAGCGGCCCAGCGTGATCGGGGGCAACGCGCAGGCCGAGTCGCCGGAGTGGATCCCGGCCTCCTCGATGTGCTCCATCACCCCGCCCAGGTAGAGCTCCACCCCGTCGTACAGGGCGTCGACGTCGATCTCGATGGCGTCCTCGAGGAAGCGGTCCACCAGGACCGGGTGGTGTGGCCCGATCAGGGTGCTGCGCTCTACATAGCTGACGAGCATCTCGTGGCTGTAGACGATCTCCATCCCGCGTCCACCGAGGACGTAGGACGGCCGCACCAGCACGGGATAGCCCACGAGCTCGGCGATCTCGCGGGCCTGCTCGTACGACGTGGCGGTCCCGTGCCTGGGTGCGGGCAGGCCGGCGTCCGCGAGCACCCGGCCGAAGGCGCCGCGCTCCTCAGCCAGGTGGATCGCCTCCGGGGTGGTGCCGACGATGGGGACGCCGCAGTCCTTGAGCTCCTGTGCCAGCCGCAGCGGCGTCTGGCCACCGAGCTGTACGACGACGCCGACGACCTCGCCGCCGCCCTGCCGGGCCGACTCCTGCTCAGCCGCAACGACCTCGAGCACGTCCTCGACGGTCAGCGGCTCGAAGTAGAGCCGGTCGCTGGTGTCGTAGTCGGTGCTGACCGTCTCGGGGTTGCAGTTGACCATGACGGTCTCGTAGCCGGCGTCGTGCAGGGCGAAAGAGGCGTGCACGCAGGCGTAGTCGAACTCGATGCCCTGGCCGATGCGGTTGGGCCCGCTGCCCAGGATGAGCACCTTGCGCCGGTCCGACGCCGCGACCTCGCTCTCGTCGTCGTAGGAGCTGTAGTGGTAGGGCGTCTGGGCCGCGAACTCCGCCGCGCAGGTATCGACGGTCTTGTAGACCGGCCGCACACCGAGCTCGTACCGGAGCTGGCGCACCTCCTGCTCGGCCCGTCCGGTCACCGCGGCCAGCTGACGGTCGCTGCAGCCCATCCGCTTGGCCTTGCGCAGCAGCGACCCGGACAGCTCCTGCGACTCCAGCTCCGTGCGCAGCTCGACGAGCTGCAGGAGCTGGTCGACGAACCACGGGTCGATGCCGGTGGCCTCGACGACCTGCTCGGGCGTGGCCCCCAGGCGCAGCGCGCGTTCCAGGGTGTGCAGCCGGCCGTCATGCGGGACCCGGGCCAGCTCCAGGGCGTCCTGCCAGGTACCGGTCGGATCGGGCTCGGCCCAGAACCCGCTGGGCGGCTGCTCCAACGAACGCATCGCCTTCTGCAGCGCCTCGACGAACGACCGGCCGATGGCCATGGCCTCACCGACCGACTTCATGGTCGTCGTGAGCTCGCGGTCCGCACCGGGGAACTTCTCGAAGGCGAACCGGGGGATCTTCACCACGACGTAGTCCAGGCTCGGCTCGAACGCCGAGGGGGTCTCCCGGGTGATGTCGTTGGGGATCTCGTCCAGGGTGTAGCCGATCGCGAGCTTCGCGGCGATCTTGGCGATCGGGAAGCCGGTGGCCTTGGACGCCAGGGCGCTGCTGCGCGAGACCCGCGGGTTCATCTCGATGACCACGATCCGCCCGGTGGCCGGGTCCACCGCGAACTGGATGTTGCAGCCGCCGGTGTCCACGCCGACCGCCCGGATGACGTCGATCGCGATGTCGCGCATCGCCTGGTACTCGCGGTCGGTCAGGGTCATCGCCGGCGCGACGGTGATCGAGTCGCCGGTGTGCACGCCCATCGGGTCCAGGTTCTCGATCGAGCAGATGACCACGACGTTGTCGTTGCGGTCGCGCATCAGCTCCAGCTCGTACTCCTTCCAGCCCAGGATCGACTCCTCGAGCAGGACCTCGCTGGTGGGGCTGGCGTGCAGTCCCCCGCCGGCGATACGGTGCAGCCCGACCTCGTCGTGGGCAATTCCCGAACCGCTGCCCCCCATCGTGAACGACGGCCGTACGACAACCGGGTAGCCGAGCTCAGCGGTTGCCGCGACCACGTCGGCCATGGTGTGGCAGAGCGCGCTGCGGGCGCTCTCGGCGCCGATGTCGGCCACGATCTGCTTGAACTTCTGCCGATCCTCGCCCTTCTGGATGGCGGCGACATCGGCGCCGATCAGCTCGACGCCGTAGCGCGTCAGGACACCGGCGTCGTGCAGGGCGATGGCGACGTTCAGCGCGGTCTGGCCGCCCAGGGTGGCCAGCAACGCGTCGGGGCGCTCGGCCGCGATGACCTGCTCGACGTACTCGCGGGTGATCGGCTCGAGGTAGGTGGCGTCGGCGAACTCCGGGTCCGTCATGATCGTTGCTGGGTTGGAGTTGATGAGGGTGACCCGGATCCCCTCGGCCCGCAGCACCCGGCAGGCCTGCGTCCCGGAGTAGTCGAACTCGGCGGCCTGACCGATCAGGATCGGTCCTGAGCCGATGACCAGCACGTGCGAGATGTCCTCCCGGCGCGGCACGTCAGGCCTCCCTCGGTTGGTCGCTGGTGATCCGGTCGCCCCGCATCAGCGCGGCGAACTGGTCGAACAGCCCGGTGGCGTCGTGCGGACCGGGAGCCGCCTCCGGGTGGTACTGCACCGAGAACGCCCTGGCGTCAAGGCACCGAAGCCCCTCGACCACGTCGTCGTTGAGGTCGACGTGGCTGACCTCCACCGGGCCGTACGGCGTCTGGCTCGGCCGGTCCAGTGGGGCGTCCACCGCGAACCCGTGGTTGTGGCTGGTGACGTGCACCCGGCCCGAGACCCGGTCCTGCACCGGCTGGTTCACGCCGCGGTGGCCGTACCGCAGCTTGTAGGTGCCGAGGCCCAGCGCCCGGCCGAGCACCTGGTTGCCGAAGCAGATCCCGAAGACCGGCACGTCGGCGTCGAGCACCCCCCGCATGGCGTCCACGGCGTAGTCGGCGGTCGCGGGATCGCCCGGCCCGTTGGAGAAAAACACGCCGTCCGGGGCAACGCTGAGCAGGTCCGCGGCGGTCGCGCTCGCCGGCAGGACGTGCACCTCGCAGCCCGCCCGGGCCAGGTGCCACGGTGTACGCCGCTTGATGCCGAGGTCCAGCGCAGCCACGGTGAACCGCCGGTCCCCCCCCGCCGGGACGACGTAGGAATGCGGAGTGCTGACCTCGCGGGCCAGGTCGCTGCCCTCCATCCCGGGGCTGCTGCGGACCCGACCGAGCAGCGCGTCCACGTCCAGCGAGCTGCTGCTGATCCCCACCCGCATCGCGCCGCGTTCGCGCAGGTGCCGGGTCAGGGCCCGGGTGTCCACACCGCTGATGCCCACCACGCCCTGGGCGACCAGGTCGTCGTCCAGGGTGCGTTCGCTGCGCCAGTTGGAACGCACCCGGCTGGGCTCGCGCACGACGTAGCCGCCCACCCAGATCCGGGCCGACTCGGCGTCGTCGTCGTTGACCCCCGTGTTGCCGATCTGCGGCGCCGTCATGACCACGACCTGACGGTGGTAGGACGGATCGGTCAGCGTCTCCTGGTAGCCCGTCATCCCGGTGTTGAAGACCGCCTCACCGAAGGTCTCTCCGACGGCGCCGTACGCCTGGCCGTGGAACGCGCGGCCGTCCTCCAGGACGAGCACGGCCGACCTCACGGCTTGCCCGCGGGGATCGAGGCGTTGACGGCGCCCACCAGGCGCGCGTGCGCCGCATGGTCGGTAGCCCGGAAGCCGCTGGTCAGGGTCCGGGCGCCGAGCCGCCAGGTGACGGCGAGCATCCCGCCGCTGATGACCTTGCCGGCGAGCGCCTCCTCCAGCCCGGCCCGTTCCACCGCGTCGTACGGCAGGAACAGCTCGGGCAGCCCTTCGCGCTCGATGTGGACGCCGTCGGCGCGCAGCGTCAGCTCGGCCGTCGCCCGGTCGGACAGATGGTGAACGGCAACCCGGTCCATCCAAGCGCCGGCGACGGTCGTGCCGATGAACAGCCCCGGCGTCGCGGCCACGACGACGCGCGAGTCGGCGGCGGTGGCCACCGGTGGCGCCGGCAGGTCGGACTGCCGGCGCTGACGACCCCGCCAGCCCTTGAGCATCAACGCGTAGAACACACCGGCGAACACCAGGGTGCCGAGGGTCAGCAGGACGCGATCGAGCATCAGGCGAGGGTCCCGTCGAGCACCGTCGCGCGGCCCCGAAGGAAGGTCGCGCGGACTTTGGCGGGCAGGTGGTGGCCGGCGAAGGGGGTGTTGCGGCTGCGGCTGGCGGTCGCCGTGGGGTCGACGGTCCAGCGCCCGGCCGGGTCCACCACGACCAGGTTCGCCGGCTCGCCGACCGCGATCGGCCGGCCGTGTCCCTCGAGTCGCCCGATCCGGGCGGGCGTCTCGCTCATCCGCGTCGCCACCTGCCGCCACGTCAGCCGGCTCGGCCCGACCATGGCCTGGACCACGACCGACAGCGCGGTCTCCAGACCGGTCATCCCGGGCGAGGCCGCCCCCCACTCGGTCTCCTTGTCCTCCAGCGCGTGCGGGGCATGGTCGGTGGCGACGCAGTCGATGGTGCCGTCGGCCAGACCCTCACGCAGGGCGTCGATGTCACGTTGCGTCCGCAGCGGCGGATTGACCTTGTACGTCGGGTCGTATGTCCTCGCGAGCTCGTCGGTCAGCAGCAGGTGGTGCGGTGTGACCTCGGCGGTCACGTCCCACCCGTGGCCCTTGGCCCAACGAATCAGCTCGACGCTGCCCGCGGTGGACACGTGGCAGATGTGCAGGCGACCGCCGACGTGGCCGGCCAGCAGGCAGTCGCGGGCGATCACCGCCTCCTCGGCGACGGCGGGCCAGCCGGCCAGGCCGAGCAGGCTGCTGGTGACCCCCTCGTTCATCTGCGCGCCGACGGTCAGCCGCGGCTCCTGGGCGTGCTGGGCGATCACGCCGTCGAAGGCCTTGACGTACTCAAGGGCCCGACGCATGAGACTCGCGTCGCTGACGCACTTCCCGTCGTCGCTGAACACCCGTACCCGGGCCGCGCTGTCGGCCATGGTGCCGAACTCGGCCATCTGCTCGCCACCGAGCCCTACGGTGACCGCGCCGACAGGAGCTACGTCGCAGTGACCGGCCTTCTGACCCAGCCGCCAGACCTGCTCGACGACCCCGGCGGTGTCGGCCACCGGATCGGTGTTGGCCATGGCGTGTACCGCCGTGAACCCACCGAGAGCTGCTGCCAGCGTGCCGGTCTCGACGGTCTCGGCGTCCTCGCGGCCGGGTTCGCGCAGATGCGTGTGCAGGTCCACCAGACCCGGCAGCAGCACGCAGCCGGCCGCCTCCAAGACCCGGTCGCCGGTCAGGTCGCTGCCGATCTCGCTGATCAACCCCTCGTCCAGCAGTACGTCGACCGGCGCGCCCTCGCCGTACAGCAGGACGTCCCTCAGGACCCAGCTCATGCCTCCACCCCGATCGCCGGCTCGGCGCCACCGAGCAGCAGGTAGAGCACGGCCATGCGCACGCTCACGCCGTTGGCGACCTGCGCCACGATCGTGGAGCGGGCCCCGTCGGCGACCTCCGGGGCGATCTCCATGCCGCGGTTCATTGGCCCCGGGTGCATGACGATGGCGTCGTCACCGAGGGTCGTCACCCGGCGTACGTCCAGGCCGTACCGCCTCGAGTACTCGCGGCTGGAGGGGAAGTAGGCGGCGCCCATCCGCTCCTTCTGCACCCGCAGCATCATCACGACGTCGCTCTTGGGCAGCACCGCGTCCAGGTCGTAGGACACTGCCGCCGGCCAGTGCTCGACCCCGACCGGGAGCAGAGTGGGCGGGGCGACCAGGGTGACGTCGGCGCCCAGGGTCGCCAGCAACAGGACATTGCTGCGCGCGACCCGGCTGTGCAGGACGTCGCCGACGATCGTGACCTTGAGCCCCTCGATCCGGCCGTGCCGTTGGCGCATCGTGAAGGCGTCCAGCAGGGCCTGCGTGGGGTGCTCGTGCGTGCCGTCGCCGGCGTTCACGACCGAGCCGCGGACCCAGCGGGCCAGGTTCGCCGGTGCGCCCGACCACGAGTGCCGGATCACGACCGCGTCGGTGCCCATCGCCTCCAGCGTCAGCGCGGTGTCCTTGAGCGTCTCGCCCTTGCTGACGCTCGAGCCTTTGGCGGCGAAGTTGATGACGTCGGCCGACAGGCGCTTGGCGGCCAGCTCGAAGCTGGTCTTGGTGCGCGTGGAGTCCTCGAAGAACAGGTTGACGACGGTGCGCCCGCGCAGCGTGGGCAGTTTCTTGACGGTGCGCTCGGACACCTGAGCGAGCTCCTCGGCCGTGTCGAGCACGAGCAGCGCATCCGCGGCGCTCAGGTCGGCGGCGGACAGCAGGTGGCGGTTCACCGGGCCACCCCCGGCAGCCGGGCCGGCCCGAGCAGCACCCCGTCGCGCCCGTCGTGCTCGGTGAGCAGCACGTGGACGGCCTCCCGCAACGAGGTCGGGATGTTCTTGCCGACGTAGTCGGCCCGGATCGGCAGCTCGCGGTGGCCGCGGTCGACCAGAACCGCCAGCTGCACGGCCCGGGGACGCCCGAGATCCGCCAGGGCGTCCAGGGCCGCGCGCACCGTCCGGCCGGAGAACAGCACGTCGTCCACGAGCACGACGAGCCGCCCGTCCACACCGCCAGCAGGCAGATCAGTGGCCTCCAGGGCCCGCGGCGACTTCAGCCGCAGGTCGTCCCGGTAGAGCGTGGTGTCCAGGCTCCCTGTCGGCACCTCGAGGCCTTCAAAGGCCGCGATGCGGGCGGCGAGCCGCCGCGCCAGCGTCGTACCCCGGGTCGGTATCCCCAGCAGGACGACGCCGGTGGCCCCGCCGGTCTTCTCGAGCAGCTCGTGCGCCATGCGGTCGATCACGCGGGCCACGGCCGGGGTGTCGAGCACCGCCCGCGCTGCGGCAGGATCACCTGTCGTCGGGCGCACGCCTTCTGGTACAGCCGTCACCAGCTGACCTCCTTCCCCGCCTCACGGAACGGGCTCGTGGAGTTCGCCGAGCAATCTAGCAGCCGGGCGCGGCCTCCGGGCGGGTGACCTGCCTTGCCACCTGGGCCCAGCCCCTCTATGGTCACCGTCAGTAATCACAAGGCGAGGCAGTGACACCGGGGGGCGCACGGTCACCCCTCCTCCGCGGAGGTCCCCCGGTCGAGCCAGTGGTGAGACCGACGCCGCGCTCCCGGATCCTCCGGGGCAGACGACGGGAGTGCGCACATGTCGGAGTACGCCAAGGTCCTCGGGGCCCGGCTGCGGGCGATCCGCACGCAGCAGGGGCTGTCCCTGCACGGCGTGGAGGACAAGAGTCAGGGGCGCTGGAAGGCGGTCGTCGTCGGCTCCTACGAGCGGGGCGACCGGGCCGTGACGGTCCAGCGCCTGTCCGAGCTGGCCGATTTCTATGGCGTGCCCGTGGCTGAGCTGCTGCCCGAGGGGCCGACGGGTGCCAACATCGAGCCGGCCGCGCGGATCGTCATCGACCTGGAGCAGCTGTCCGCCGTACCCGCCGAGCGGTCGGCGCCGCTGGCCCGGTACGCCGCGACCATCCAGAGCCAGCGCGGCGACTACAACGGCCGGGTGCTGTCGATCCGCAACGAGGACCTGCGCTCACTCGCCGTGATCTACGACGCCTCGCCCAGCGCGCTCACCGAGCAGCTGATCGGCTGGGGTGTGCTCAGCGCCGAGGCGCGTCGGGCCGTCGAGGTCTAGGGCCGCCGCCCCGTACGGCTGCCGGTTCGTCGGGCCGGACGCGCGCTCGGCGGCCCTGCTGCCGGCCGTCGCAGCTACCCGCCCAGCACCGGCTTGAGCTGGAGCAGGCGGCCGAGCAGGCCGTTGACAAAGGCCGGGCTCTCGTCGGTCGACAGGCTCGCCGCCAGCTCGACGGCTTCGCTCACGGCCACGCCGTCCGGCACGTCCTGACACCACAGCAGCTCGTACACCCCGATCCGCAGTACGGCCAGGTCCACCGGCGGGAAGCGGTCGATCGTCCACTGTTCCGCGTACGTCGACAGCAGCTCGTCGATGCGCGCGCGGTGCTCGACCACACCCTCGACGAGCACGACGGCGTACTCCGGAATTGGCGGGTCGCTCAGGGCGAGCCGAGCCTTGAGGGTCTGGATCGGGTCGGCGCGGCGCTGGTCGGCCTCGTACAGGACATCGAGCGCACGCTTGCGGGCCTTGCTCCGTGCCCCCATCTCAGCAGGTCCGACCGGGCATCAGGACCGGTCGTTGACGCGGCCGAGGTAGCGCCCGTCCCGGGTGTCCACCTTGATCTTCTCGCCGGTAGTGAGGAACAGCGGCACCTGCACCTCCGCGCCGGTCTCGAGCGTCGCTGGCTTGGTACCGCCGGTGGACCGGTCGCCCTGCAGTCCCGGGTCGGTCTGGGCGACGATCAGCTCGACGCTGGCGGGCAGCTCGACGTACAGCGCCTGGCCCTCGTGCACGGCGACCGTGGCGGTCATGTTCTCCAGCAGGTAGTCCTTGACGGTCCCGAGGGTCTGCTCCGGGACGTAGAGCTGGTCGAAGGTGTCGCTGTCCATGAAGACGAAGTCGGTGCCGTCGGCGTAGAGGTAGGTCATCGCGCGCTTGTCGACGGTCGCGACCTCGACCTTGGTGCCGGCGTTGAACGTCTTGTCGACCACCTTGCCGGTCGTGACGTTCTTCAGCGTGGTACGGACAAAGGCGCCGCCCTTGCCGGGCTTGACGTGCTGGAACTCGACCACGCCCCACAGGCCGTTGTCGAGGTTGAGCACCATGCCGTTCTTCAGCTCGTTGGTGGAGGCCATGGCCTCATTGTGCCGCAACCCGAGGCGGGCCCCAGGTTCAGCGAACAGGACCGGTGTCGCGCCGAAGCGCCGTGAACGGACGCGGTACCGGGTTCAGCGATGCGCGGGGGCAGTCGGCCAGGGTGAGCCCGGCGTGGCCGAACGCCTCGTCACACAGCGACGTCGTCGCCCAGCCCTGGCGCAGGCCGTAGGCGGTCATCGACACGCGGAAGACGGTCACGCAGTAGCGGGCCGGGCTGTCGTACACGCAGCTGATCGTGCCGATGTGGATGGCGTCCCCCGGTTCCTGCGCGCCGCTGGCCCACGGCGATGCGTACCGGCGCCAGGTCCCGACCCGGGTCCACCAGTGGCCGCCGGCCAGGACGTCGTCACCCGCCAGGCCTTGCAGGATCAGTCTCGTGTGGGTCTCCGACAGCACGGCCGCCGGACGGATGACTTCTTGGGAGGCGAACTCGTCCATCGGCCCGGTCCCGCTCATGGTCGAGCCAGCGTTGTGCTGCGGGCGTGCGCCGGCCAGGGGGCCTCGTTCCGGCGGACGACCGGCTGCCGGGTGGCCAACGGTTCGGCGTGCCCGAACAGGTAGCCCTGCCCGTGGGAGCAGCCCATGGCGTGCAGCGCATCCCGCTGCTGCTCGGTCTCGATCCCCTCGGCGACGGTGGACATGCCCATGTCGGCGCACATGCCGAGCACCGCCTTGACGATGGCGTACGCGCTCCGGTCCTCCAGCAGGGGCGCGACGAAGCTGCGGTCGATCTTGACGATGTCGACCGGGAACTCCCGGAGCAGGCTGAGCGAGGAGTAGCCGGTCCCGAAGTCGTCCAAAGCGATGCGCACGCCGGCCTCGGACAGCTCGCGCAGCTCGTGGCCCAGCGATTCGGTGGCAGTGATCAAGGCTGTCTCCGTGATCTCCAGGTGCAGGCGCGAGGCAGGCAGGCCGGAGGCCATCAGCGCCCGCATGACTTCGGCGGCGACGCCCGGCCGGGTGAGCTGCCCGGCAGAGGCGTTGACCGCCACCCAGCTGCCCGCGAGCAAGGCCCCGTGCTCGTTTCCGGCGTCGGAGCAGGCCTGCTCCAGCATCCACCACCCCAGCGGGCGGATGAGACCGCTGCTCTCCGCCAGCTCCAGGAAGCGGGCGGGGGGAAGCAGCCCGTGCTGCGGGTGCTCCCAGCGCACCAGCGCCTCGTAGCCGACGACATCGAGGTCCTCCAGGGCCACGATCGGCTGGTAGAAGGCGCGCAGCTGCCCGGAGTCCAGGGAGACGCGCAGGTCGTCCTCCAGCTGAAGGTCGGCCCGGGTGGCGACCCGGTCCTGCGCCGGGTCGAACGCGATGTACCTCGCCCGCCCCAGCCGCTTGGCCCGAAGCAGAGCCATGTCGGCCCGCATGAGCACGTCGTCTGCGGTGTCCGGGTGCGCCCCGACCGTCCCGCCTAGGCTGATGGTCATGGCATGGCGATGCCCCCCGAGTTCGAATGGTTCGGCCAGGGCCTGGGACAGCCGACCCGCGATCGCGCTGAGCTCGGCCGGCGTTCGTACACCCTCGATGATCACCACGAACTCGTCCCCGCCGACCCGGCCCAGCAAGTCCTCTGGACGAAGCGGACCCCTCAGCCGCTCGGCGACCTGCACGAGCAGGTCGTCGCCGGCGGAGTGGCCGAGGCTGTCGTTGACGATCTTGAAGCGGTCGAGGTCGCAGTACAACACCCCCACACCTCCTCCGGGGTGGTCCTCGAGCGCACTGGCGAGCCACTGCCGGGTGAAGAAGCGGTTCGGCGCCCCGGTGAGACCGTCGTTCAGCGCCCGGTTGGCGAGCTCGAGCTCAGCGTCGCGGCGGCTGGTGATGTCCTCCACCTGCATCACCACATGGGCCCCCGACGGCGACGAGACCGTCGCCGCGCTGAGCCGGGCCCAGAAGGGCTCGCGGGTGCCTGTACGCACCATGCGGTCGGCCTCGGAGGTTCCGCCGAGCAGCAGCGCGTCCCACCACTCCTGCCAGGAGCGGCCACCCTGGCAGACGACGACCTCTGTCACGTCCATGCGGGTGAGCTGGTGCTCGCGCCAGCCGGTCATCGTGCACAGGGCCTCGTTCACGACCAGGACCGCGCCGGCGGCGTCCAGCAGCGCACCGCCGATCGGCGAGTGCTCGAAGGCGACCCGCCACTGCAGCTCCGAGGCCGCAAGCTGCGAGGCCGCTGCCAGATCGTGCGTGACGTCGCGCGCCGTGATCAGGATCGGCGTACCGGGCTCGTCGCGCAGCAGCTTGGCCGCGGCGTCGACCCAGAGCGGACCGCACGTCGAGGGTGTCTGCAGGGTCATCCGAGCGGTGCCCCGCGCCACGACCTGCTTGAGCAGTTCTCGTACCGCAGCTCGTTGGCTCTCCTCCACGATCGCCGCCCATAGGCCTTCGGCAGCACACTGCTCGACGTCCCAGCCAAGTACGTCGGCCACCGTCCCGCTGGCTGCGAGCAGGTGCCCGGACGGGGTGAGGACCATGCTGAAGTCCGCGTCCGTGCTGGGCAGCAGTGGCAACCGCACCAAGACGCTCGGGGGCATCGGGTAGGAGGCGGCCATGAGGCCAGCATCGTCGTCTGCGGGCAGAACTTGAGCGTCCACTACGCAGGAGCGGAGAGCGCGCGGATGGCGGCGAGGTAACCCTCGACGCCGAGGCCGGTGATGGTTGCGCGAACAACCGGGCTGAGGACGCTGTGGTGCCGGAACGGCTCGCGGGCGGCGGTCTGCGACAGGTGCACCTCGATCACGTCGGCGACCAGGCTGACCGCGTCGCGCAACGCGTAGGAGTAGTGGCCCCAGGCACCGGGGTTGAGCACGACTTGCGAGCCTGCGTCAGCCGCCTCGTGCAGCCAACCGATCATCACGGCTTCGTCGTCGGTCTGCCGGACCTCGACATCGGGCGCCACGTCCTGGCACAGGGCCACCAGCTCGGCGTACGTCGTACTGCCGTAGATCTCAGGCTCGCGGGTGCCGAGGCGACCCAGGTTGGGGCCATTCAGGACCAGGATCATGCCAGGAACACCTCCGCGCCACGGTCCTTGCGGACCTCCTCGTACGCCGCCACGAGCAGGCCCGGGTCGGGGTCGTCCAGGATCCGCGGCCGGGCCAGCGCGTCGAGGACCACGAAGCGCAACCGGTCGCCGCGTGACTTCTTGTCGACCCGCATCGCCGCGAGCAGGCGGGCCCAGTCCCCGGCGTACGACGTGGGCAGTCCGAGGGACTCCAGGACGGCCCGGTGCCGGAGCGCGGTCGCATCGTCCAGGCGCCCAGCGAGCCGACCGAGCTCGGCAACGAAGACCAGCCCGACGCTGACCGCGGCGCCGTGCCGCCACCGGTAGTCCTCGACCTTCTCGATCGCGTGGCCCAGGGTGTGGCCGTAGTTCAGGGTCTCGCGGCCGCCCTGCTCGGTGAGGTCATCGGCGACGACCGCGGCCTTGACCGCGATGGCCCGCTCGACGAGCTCGCGGGTGTGCCGCCCCTGCGGGGTGGTCGCGCCCTTTGGGTCGGCCTCGATCAGCTCCAGGATGCGCGGGTCGTGGGTGAAGCCGACCTTGACGACCTCGGCCAGCCCGGAGACGTAGTCGTGCCGCGGCACGGTCTCGAGGGCCGTGAGGTCGCAGAGCACCCCGGTCGGCGGGTGGAACGCTCCGACGAGGTTCTTGCCAGCGGGGGTGTTGATGGCGGTCTTGCCGCCGACCGCCGCGTCCACCATGCCGAGCAGGGTGGTCGGCACGTGCACGACGCGTACGCCGCGCAGCCAGGTCGCGGCGACGAAGCCGGCCAAGTCGGTGGTCGCCCCACCCCCCACCGCGACGACCGCGTCGGTGCGGGTGAAGCCGACCTGGCCGAGCACGTCCCACAGGTAGGCCGCGACCTTGAGGTCCTTGCTCGCCTCGCCGTCGGGCACCTCCACGCTGTGCGCGTCGAAGCTCTGCTGACGCAGGTCGTCTCGGATCGCCTCGGCCGTAGCCGTCAGCGTGGCCGGGTGGACGACGGCGACCCGCTGCGCCCCGCCGAGCAGACCGCCGAGCTCGTCCAGCAGGCCGTGCCCGACCACCACGTCGTACGGCGTGGCGCCGCCGACGGTGATGCGGGTCGTCACGCGAGCACCTCGGCGGCTACCTGCTGAGGCGTCTTGCCGTCGGTCTCGACGGTGCGCCCGGCGACCTCGAGGTACAGCGGCATCCGCTCCTCCAGGAGCTTGTGCAGGGCGGCGCGGGGGTTCAGGGCGAGCACGGGCCGGTCACGGCTCAGGCCGCAGCGCCGCGCGGCATCAGCCAGGCCGACGCTGAGCAGGACGACGTTGTGCCGATCCAACGCGGTACGGGTGGCGGGGTCCAGCACCGCTCCCCCGCCGAGGCTGAGGACGCCGCTGTGCTGGGCGAGAGCGGCTGCTACGGCAGTAGTCTCGAGCGCCCGGAAGACCTGCTCGCCGTCGTCGTAGAACACCTCCGCGACGCTCTTGCCGGCCGCGGTCTCGACGTCGGTGTCAGTGTCCCGGAACGGCAGGTCGAGGGTGGTCGCGATCAGGCGACCGACGGTGGTCTTGCCCGCGCCGGGCGGCCCGACCAGGACGAGGCGGGGGGTGCTCACCGGATCGCGAGGGCCTTGAGGTAGCCCTCGCAGTTGCGCCGGGTCTCCTCGACCGAGTCCCCGCCGAACTTCTCCACACACGCTTCGGCCAGCACCAGCGCGACCATCGCCTCGGCGACGATTCCCGCGGCGGGGACCGCGCACACGTCGCTGCGCTGGTTGATGGCGACCGCCGCCTCGCCGGTCGCGGTGTCGATGGTCTGCAACGCGCGTGGCACTGTGCTGATCGGCTTCATGGCGGCGCGCACCCGCAGCACCTCTCCGGTGCTCATGCCGCCCTCGGTTCCGCCGGCCCGCCCGGTCGTACGGCTCAGATTTCCGTCGGCATCTCGGACGATCTCGTCGTGGGCGACGCTCCCCCGCCGACGGGCGGTCTGGAATCCGTCGCCGACCTCCACGCCCTTCATGGCTTGGATGCCCATGAGGGCGAAGGCGAGCCGGGCGTCGAGCCGGCGGTCCCAGTGCACATAGCTGCCGAGGCCCGGCGGCAGGCCAAACGCGAGCACCTCGACCACGCCGCCGAGCGTGTCGCCGTCAGCCTTGGCGCGGTCGACCTCCTCGACCATGCGCGCGCCGCTATCGGCGTCGAAGGCCCGGACCGGGCTGGCGTCGACGGTCGCGAGGTCCTCGGGCGTCGGCAGCACTGTGTCGTCCGGGACCTGCTGGGCGCCGATGCTCACGACGTGCGAGAGCACCTGCACGCCGTACGCCTGGTGCAGGAAGGCCTTGGCCACAGCGCCGAGCGCGACCCGAGCGGCGGTCTCGCGGGCACTGGCCCGCTCGAGCACCGGACGGGCGTCGTTGAACCCGTGCTTCTGCATACCGACAAGATCGGCGTGCCCGGGCCGGGGACGGGTCAGCGGGGCATTGCGCGCCAGTCCGTCCAGCTGTTCGGCGGTGACCGGGTCCGGCGCCATGACCGTCTCCCACTTCGGCCACTCGGTGTTGCCGATCGTGATGGCGAGCGGCCCGCCCTGGGAAACGCCGTGCCGCACCCCGCCGAGGAAGCTCACCGCGTCCTGCTCGAACGCCATGCGCGCACCCCGGCCGTGGCCCAGTCGCCTGCGTGCTAACTCCTGCGCCACGTCGTCGGTCGAGACACGTACGCCGACGGGGAGCCCCTCAAGCACCGCCACGAGGGCGGGGCCGTGGGACTCCCCGGCGGTCAACCATCTGAGCATGCGACCAGTCTGTCAGAGCACGCTGCTCCGCTACGGGGTGACGGTGAGCGCGTCCAGCCCGACGGCGTCGCCCCGAGAACCCGCGGCGTGGGCAGCGATGGCGACAAGACGAAGGACGTGCTCGGTGCGGGTCAGGCCGCTGACCCCTGCGATCCGTACCCCGCAGCCGCTGTAGGAGCGGTAGGTGCTCACCCGGGCGCGGCGCACCGAGTCCACGTACAGGTCGACGATGCCGTTCGCCGGGCCCAGGCAGGCGGTGAGCTGCACCGCGGTGCCGCGGAAGTTCATGCCTGCGCTCTCCAGCGCGGTCGGTCTGGGCAGGGCGGCCATGTAGCTGCCTCCGACAGCATTCGTGGAAGCGGCCTGGCGCCAGGTCCCGGCGTACCACATGACCTTGCTGGTGTTGTCCACCAGCGGGTCCACGCTCACCTGGGGACCGACGGCCACCGCGCTGTTGCCGGCCAGGTCGTGCACCGCCGGGCTGACCTGCACCGTGTACGTCGAGCCGGGCAGCAGCGGACGGGTGGGCGCCAGGGTCGCGGTGTGGTTATCAAGGATGCTGACGGTGGCCGAGGCAGGCGGGTTGAGGGTCAGCGTCGTCGCCGACAGCCCGCTCACCGGTTCGGAGAAGGTGATCTTGATCGCCTGGGTGACCGCCACCCGGGAGTTCGGTAGGACGGTCGCCACCCGCGGCGGTGTCGCGTCCCGGGAGAAGCCCTGGCTCAGGGACCAGGGCAGCTTGTGCCCGGCGCTGTCCACGGCCTGCACCCGCCACACGTACTGACCGTCGGGGTAGATCTTGTCCGGGGCCACGTAGGAGGTCTGGTCGACGGTCGCCTCGTCCACGAGCACGTCGTAGGACGGGTGGTCGGCGCTCGCGACCTGGAGGTGGTAGGCGTAGGCGTCCTGAGTGGCGGCGGCCCTGGTCGCCGCCGCAAGGCCCTGCGCGTAGGACTGCCAGCGCAACGTGAAGTCGCCCCGCGCGGCCGGCATCGCGCCGAGGGTCGGGCGACTGCTCACCTTTTGGAAAGAGCTGGGCGTGCCGGCCACCGGACCGCAGCTGCTCGCGTCGCAGGCCTGCACCGCGTAGTAGTACGACTCGCGTGGACTGCTGTCGCGCCAGGAGCCGGTCGGAGTGAATTGCAGCGCGGAAGTCTCGACAATCGACGAGATGTTGGTGAAATCCTCGTCCAGGGCGATGTACAGCCGGTACCGCGCTGCGCCCGGCACCCTTGACCAGCGCAGAGTCTGTACGTCCTTGCAAACTGCGTTTCCGGGCGAACCCGTGGTGCCGCCGGCAGTGCACAGCATGTCGGGATCGCTGGCCAGGCTGGCCGTGGTCACGAGGCTCGGTGCGTACGTCTCGGCGGAGTGGTCGATGGGCGCGTCGGTGAAAGACGAGACCGCGCTCCAGTGGGCGCTTTCGGACGGGGCCGCGACGGTGCACGGAGTTCCGCTGGTCGTCGGCGACGCGTTCTCCGCGAAGGCGCCGACAGCAGGAGGACCACTCGGTGCGAGACAGTCCGTCGTGAGCTCCACGTTCGTCGTGACCGGCGCTGGAGGAAGGTGCGAGATGCCCGCCGTGGACACCGGCGTGGTGTCGACCGGCACGGCTGCGCCTACGAAGCGGTCCAGGGCCCGAACCCGCCAGTAGAGCGTGGCGTCGGATGCCGGCGCGGTGACGATGCAGTCGCCCACGCTGCCGTTGGCCCCGGCACGGCCGAGCGACGCAGTCACGCGGGTGCGCGGCGTGAAACAGTTGTCCAGCACCGTGCTCGCCTGGTTCTGCGTCCCCGGTGACCCGGTGAACGCGTTACTGGCGAAGGACGGATCGGTGCTGACCTGCAGCTGGTACCCAGAGGCTGCGTCGACCGGCGACCAGGCAAAGGTCGGCCGGCCCTCGAAGGGGCTGGAAACTGGGGTGGGCACTGGAGCGTCGCGCCATGCCCGGGCGAACTGCGCCTCGGCCTGGGGCTGCGTACTCTCACTGCTCCAGTGCCCGAGGCTCGCGCCCTGCAGCGCGGCGACCCGCCAGACATAGGTGGAATGCGGCAGCCAAACCGGCAGGGTGAACTCGCTGGAGACCACGTCCTGGCTGAGGGCGGGAGTGTCGGACCAGGTCGAGTCCGTCCCGACCTGGACGCGGTAGCCCGAGGCGCCGGGCACCGACGCCCAATCCAGCCGCACTGTCTTCAAGCCCGGCTGCGGGGCCGCCTCGTCGTCCGGAGTGAGCGCAGTCGGGGCTGACAGGGACGCCTTGACCGGCTCGGTCGAGGCGCTCGCCGCGCCGGCGAAGGCGAATCCACCACCGGTCACGGCCAGGACGGCCAGGCCTGCGGTTGCTGCGCGTGCGCGCTGGGTGGTCATCGTCGGGGCTCCTTGGTGAACGTCGAGGAGTCGTGGACTCCGCATCACCCTGTGTGTCGGCAGGGATGGCAGGAAGGTGTTGGGCTAGAAGGCGTACAGCGGCGCTACTGCACCGAGAAGGTCGAGCCCAGGGGTGCGTCGAACGGCTGGGCGTCGCCGATCTCGATGACGGCCGTCCAGTCGCCGTGCGCGTCCTGCTGCAGCGAGAGCAGCTTGATCTCGTGGTGCAACCCGAAGACGTCGCCGACCCGGACCAGCTGGTTCTTATCGGCCACCGAGAACGTCGCCGTCAGGTCTCCGCCGCCGGTCACCTTCACCAGCTCCAGGGCGTACGACGTGTCGGTGGGCGTCGGGCTCGGGGCAGGTGAGGGCGACGTGCCGGTGCCGGTGCCGGTGCCGCTTCCGCTGCCCGTGCCGCCGCTGGAACCGTTGCTGCCCGTGCTCCCGGTGCTGCCGGTGCTGCCGGTGCTGCCGGTGCTGCCGGTGGACGTCGTGCCCGACGCGGTCGTGCCTGTCGGCGCCGTCCCGGACCGGGACGTACCCGTGGACTCCGGCCCGGACGGCGGCGACCCGACCGTCGTCGCGCCCGTGCCGTAGCCCCCCGACGCGCGGAAGATGGTGACCGGCGTGCTGCCGGGCGGCGTCGTTCCGGTCATCGTGCTGCCGCTCGGCGCGCCTGGAGAAATGCTCGCCGGGGCGGGCGCGGGCTGGATGTACAGGGCCTTGAACGGATTGCGTCCCAGGTGCTCGGTCGAGGCCGACGGAATCCGCGGGCCCCGGGTCGGCTTGGGTGACGGCACGACATGCGAGGGAGCGATCGGGGCGACCGCGCCGGCACCCGCCAGCGTAATGCTGGTGACCGGGTCGGCCGGGCTGCCGCTGAGCACGAAGTACGCACCACCGCCTAGAGCTAGGACGCCGGCGAGACCGGCAGCGGCTGCGATGTTGCGGCGATTGCCAGGCCCAGCCTTGACGGGATGCGGCTCGACGGTCCGGCCCAAGGTGTCAGTCATGTCGGTCTCCTAGTTGATCGCGGGGCCGGCCGTGGCGACGGGCCTGCCCGCCGTGGGCGCGCTCGGTGCGACGGGCAGGGTGACCGGCGTGGCCGCGGCCCGACCGGGTGCCAGAAACACCTGGCCGCTCACGGTGGCGGTCAGGATGCGGCCGTCGTCGCTGGAAGGCGCTGGCGCGGCAGAGACGATCCCAGCCGGACCGCTCTGACCGGCCGGCGGCGGCTTGACCGGGTTGGTCCCAGGGGTGGCGGTGAAGGCCGTGACCTTGAAGGCGCGCGGCAGGCTCTCCAGCCCGTCGAGGAACTGCTCGACCTCAAAGTAGCCACCGACGACGTTCACGGTCACGCCGATGGACGAGAGCAGGCCGGTGGTCGCCGACGTCGCTCCCGCAACCTTCGCCGGGGCGATGACCCCGCTCGGAGCCACCGGGGTGGTGGCCGAGCCGGCGGTCAAGGCCGTGGGCGCAGTTGGGGTGATGGAGACCAGCTCCACCCCCGCTGCGGCGGCGGCCGCGTCCAGGGCCCTGATCAGGGCCGGTAACGCGGGGTTGTCCGGGATCTTCGCCGCGACCGCGGCGAGGCGGGCCTGCTGTCGCGGCAGCGACTTGGCCTGGCTCTTGAGCACTGCCAGCTGCTGCTGCAGACCCGCGTTCCTGGACTGCTGCTCGGTGGCCTGGGTGGCCAGGTCCTCGGCGGCGGCGCGCTTAGGCGACACGACGAGGAACCAGCCGGCTGCCAGCACGGCCAGGCAGCCGACGACCGCCAGCGCCACCCACTGCTTGAGCTTGTCCATGTCAGCGTCCCGCCGGCGTGCTGTAGCGCCCGGACCGGGCCACGCTCGTGACGGTCGCGGTCGAGCTGAAGTTGACGACCTTGCGGGTCCCGAGCAGAGCTTCGGTGGAGCTGGCGAAGTAGGGGTTGATGTACGTCTTCTGGGCTGCGATGGACTCGAGCCACACCGCCACGTCGTCGTGCGAGAACGCCACGCCCGTGACATTCAGCGTGCCGATCCCCGGTGCCGCACCAGGAATGGCTGCTGTGCCAGCGCCTGCGGCTGCTGATCCGGCACTGGACGTGTAGGTCAGGTTCTTGAGCCAGACGTTGGACGGCACCGACAGGCTGAGGTCGTTGAGCAGTTGGGAGTAGCGAACCTCATCGCCCATCGCGGCGGTGAGCTGGGTCTGCGCCGCCGCGGCGCGTGCGTAGACACCGGTCACCTCGGAGTACTTCGCCGACTGCGTCTGCAGGTTCTGGCCGGAGGCGGTGGCGGTGTCCAGATCGCCTTGTGCGCTGTGCACACTGCCAACCGCCGACAGGTAGAGCAGGCCGACCACAACGAAGCAGGCGAGCACCGCCGCTCCGAGTCCGACCTGCACCCGGCGGAAGACCGCCTTCTCGGCGATCTCCGGGGGCAGCAGGTTGACCTGGGGCAGCTGCAGGGTCGTGCCGCCCAGCAGGCGCAGCTGCTCGGGCGCGGCACTCACGAGGCCACCCCCATGGCGAGGCCGACCGGGACGGTGACCATCGGCTCGGCGTAGGCGAGCTGCTCGGCGTTCAGCCCGGTCTTGCCGAGCTTCAGCACCGACATCGGCCGGGCCGACTCGACCGGCAAGCGGGTGGCAGCCGAGAGGCGCTCGGCCAGCCCACCGAGGCGAGATCCGCCGCCAGACAGGACGACCCGACCGATGCGGGCTGCACCGGGCTGGGCCATGTAGTAGTCGAGGGATCCCCGGACCTCTTCGACGAACGCGCTACCCGTCGCCTCGATCGCCCGGTTGGCGGGGTGCTGCTCGGCGCTGCCGGCCACCAGGGCCAAGCCGTTGCTCTGCTTGATTGACTCGGCCTGGTCCAGCGGCACACCGAGTCGCTCGGCGACGGCGTCGGTGATGTCCGCGCCGCCCATGAGCAGGATTCGCACGAAGCGGGGGACGCCCCCCTGGTGGACCACGATGTTGGTGATGCTGGCGCCGACATCGACGAGCGCCTCGGCGTACGCCGACTCCAGGCCGGTGTGATCCATCGAGACCAGGGCCCGGAGCACGGCGAAGGATGTCAGGTCGACCCCGGTCGGCCGGAGACCGGCCTGCTCCACGGCCGCCAGGGCGCTGCCGACCATCTCCCGCGCGGCAGCGACCAGCAGCACGCGCAGCATCCGGCCGCCGGACTCGTTGGTGAACTCCTCCAGCGGGTGGAAGTCCAGGATCGCCTGCTCGACCGGCATCGGGATGAAGTCCTGCACCTGAAACGCCAAGGCCTTCTTCAGCTCGCCGGCCGGCATCCACGGCAGGTCGACCTGGCGGACGACCACCTTCTGATTGGCCACGCCGACGACGACCTTCTTGCTGCTGAACTTCGCCTGTGACCAGAGCTGCTTGATGGCTGCCGCGACGGCGTCGGTGTCAACGACCTCGCCGTCCCGCACGGCCCCGGGCGGCAGAGCCACCTGTCCGAACCGCTCGAGGGTCGCCGAGCCCTTGCCGAGGCTCAGCTCGGCGGCCCGCACCCCAGAGGTCCCGATGTCGAGACCTACGACTTTGCCTGCCACTGCTCGTCCCCTCCTGCAGCGGCACGAGGGCCGCGAGGTCCGGCGGTCGCGCCGGTGTCAAAGAGGGCATCGGGACGCTCGCGCGATCCCTTGAGCCGTCTCGACTACTCCTTTTGGCTCAGCGCACGGTCAGGCTGAGGTAGCCGTCCACCAGCTGGCCGCCGACGAGCACCGCGGTCAACGCGCCCAGCAGCATGAACGGCCCGAACGGCACCTTGGTCTTGCGCCCCCCGTCCTTGAACAAGATCAGCCCGATGCCGAACAGGCCGCCGTACAGGAAGCCCAGGAACAGCCCGACGGCCAGCTCGCCGTACCCGAGCCAGCCCAGGTAGAGCCCGAGCACGCCGCTGAGCTTGACGTCGCCGAAGCCCATCCCCTTGGGGTAGGCGAACCACAGCGCGAAGTAGAGGCCGCCGGCGATGACGGCGCAGATCAGGGCCCGGACGAAGCTGTGCCCGTCGTGGTTCACCAGCGCGGCGATCCCGAGCAGCACCACCCCCACCGGGTACGACGGGAGCGTCAGCGCGTCCGGCAGCCGCTTGAGGTCGAGGTCGATGAGGGCCAGCGCGACGCCCACCGCGCCCAGGTAGAGGTAGGCCGGCAAGACCGCGTCGAACCCGAACCGCAGAGCCAGCACCCCGAACAGGACCGCTGTCCCGAGCTCGACCAGCGGGTAGCGCTTGCTGATGGGCTCGGCGCAGTCCCGACACTTGCCCTTGAGCAGCAGCCATCCGGCAACGGGAATGTTGTCCCGCGGCCGGATCGGCGTCCCACATGCCGGGCATGCGCTGGGCGGGCTGACGACCGACTCACCTTTTGGCACCCGCCAGATGACGACGTTCAGGAAGGACCCGACTGCTAGACCCACGAGGGCCACCAGGCCGATGATCATAAGCACCTGAGGACTCTAAGACCGCAGCGCCATCACGACGGGAGCCCTGTGGGCAGCTTGACCTCTGCGTAAGCACCGGCGGTCCACGGCGCCGCGACCGGGTCGAGAAACGACGGGGGAGGAAGGCTTTTCAACCGCTTGTCGTACCGGTAGTCCTTTGCGTAACCAGTGCCTGTCCCCCCGCCCGTGCCCACGGCGCCCCTGAAGTACTGGTAGATCCCGCCTTTGACGGTGAGGTTCCCCAGCTTGGCGCCCTTGTCAAAGTTCTGCACGGTAAAGGAGTGGTTGACCGACAGGATCGCCGCGTCCAGCTCGATGTTGGTCAAACCCACGTCGATATTGGTGAAGTCGTTGCAGAAGAAGCCCGCAGGTGGCGGGTTCGTGCACTTCACTGGGTGGTAGACCTCGACATCGCCGTTTGCGATAAGGCCGAGGACGTCGGCACTTGAGCCGCCGATTCCGTTCTTGTAGAGGACGCTGCCGGTCACTGTGATGTCGTTGCGAGCGGCAACGGTAAGCCTCCCGGCCAGTGTCCCCTGCAGAAAGACGTCCCCGGCCTTGCAGCTGTAGGAGGTCAGATCGATGGGGTCGAGCGGGAAGGCGGTGGGCCTCCCGGTGCATGCCTCCGTGCTGCTCTCCACGAAGACCACCTTATTCTTGGGCAGTGCCAGGGTCTGCGTGGCTACGCCGGCTGCGGTGATCAGCCCGCAGCCCGGGTTCGTTGCCCTCGTCAGGGGGCTGGTCACGGTCATCGTCCCGTCAGCGTTGAGGACGATGCGGGTCGGTCCGGTGTAGGGGCAGCCGTCCTGTCCGCCCTTGGCGGGGTCGGTCTTGTCCTTGATCGCAGCGTTGCTCGGTGGCAACGCGATGTCCTTGTCTGCGTAGGAGGGCCGGAAACCGGCACCCTGCGGGTCGGTTCCACCGCTGACGATCCGGTACCACTGGTTCGTGGTCGGGCCGGGGGTGGTGCTGCCGGCCGCCCAACGCGAGATGAAGCTTCCCGTGAACAGGGGATTGTCGAGCAGAATGGCATCGCGGGTGTAGGCGTCGCCGTCGAGGACGTCGATCGGGGCGAACTGGATGTCGCAACTGCGCTGGGTGGTGTAGGTGGAAGTGTTGGGAGCCGGGAAGGTGTTTCCGCCGTCGTTGCTCACTTGGAAGCTCTCAAGGTAGCTCTGATTCCGTGCAGGCGTAGCCCCGCTGGGGTACCAGTATCGGTTGCATTTGTCGGCCTCCGCGGACGTCACACCATTGTATTTGATGGCGTTGTATCCTTGGTACCTGGTGTCATTGACCACCCGTGCTGGGTACCGGCGCAGAACCGACGCCGGGTCGCTCGACTCGTGGTCGGTGTAGTAGATGTACTTCAGAAAGCTGTCCTTACGCAGGTCCACCACGATGCTGCGCTTGCTGCTCTTGCCGCCGGGCTGCAGGATTCGGCCGGTGGCGCGCACCCGGAGCAGACCGGGCTCGTCGTCCGGTGTCCGCAGGACGTCGTAGTGATACTGCGCCGGGTTCGTCCCGGCGGAGAACGGAATGGATGCCCAGCCGGCGAGGGCCGGATTCGTGGTGGCGGCAGCGCCGCAGCGGTCCTTCCAGTACGAGTCGCACGTCGTGAGCCGCGCCAGGTAGTCGTCCACGCCGGCCTGGGCGGCCTGGATCGCTGCCCCGGTGTCCTGAGCACGCCGCGTAGTCGGGAGGCTGTTGACGACGTAGGTCAGCGTTGCCATCAGCACCAGGCTTAGGGCCAGCATGCCGCCCAGTACGACGAGCAGGGCGAACCCGTCCTCGCTCCGGACCTGCCGCAGCCTGCGCGCCATCACTAGCACCCCGTTCCGATACCAGCCGACGCGACATTGGTGACGTCGAGTTTCAGCTCGCCGTCGTTGGCGATGACGGCGCCGCCGGGCACCGTCACCGGGCGGGGCGAGACATTGGGCGAGGAGTTGACACTCAGCCAAAGATCGAAGGAGTAGACCCGGTCGAGGTCTGCCGTACTGAGCGGCGCCGCCAGGGTTGAGGCGGTAGAGCCGTTCTCGCACTGCTTCTGGCTGTCCGCCTTTGACAGCATCGAGAACAGCGGCCGGCCGGCCTGGACGCTGGACAGCACGCCTCGCGCCAGCGTGGTGGGAGCCGGAGCAGTCGCGCTGTTGGGCGTCCACACTCCTCCGTCGGGAAGCGTGCCCTGCTCGCGGACCATGGTCAGCAGACCGGTCGCCGTGCGCTCATAGGTCACGCGTTCCGATGCCGCGTCCGTTGGCGAGCTGTCCGACGCGCCACGGCTGCGGGTCAGCACCACGACCTTGTCCGAGGTGGCCGAGACGACGTCATAGCTCGCACGCAGGTCGGCCGTCATCTGCAGCATGCTCACTTGCGCGGCATTGACGTCGTCGGTGCGCTTCTCCCCCCGCGCGGCGGTCCGCAGACCGCCAATAAGGGTAGTGAAGACGAGGATCGCAACCAGCGACATGAGACCCGCCACGACCGCCAGCTCGATCAGTGTGTAGCCCTCCTCATCGGCAGAACGAGGGCTTGGAACACCACCTGGCACCGTCATGGGACGAACAGCGTGACGGTCGTAAGCGGAGCCGTCGGACTCGCGATCAGCACCTTCGTGGCCGTGATGGTCTGGCTCTTGCCCTTGTTGCCCGCAGTGCTGTAGGTGAAGGTCCACGTGCCAGATGGCAGGCCGACAGCAGTTCGGTTCGATGTGGGCCCGCTGGTCAGGGAGCCAGAGCTGCCAACTGGGCAGCCACCATCTGCGCCATGGGTGATTTGTACAGCGTCCGCCACTGGGTTGTTCTTGTCCACAACGAAGACCTCGACCCGCGCGAGCGGCACGCTCGCCGTACCCATCTGCCCGGCGTTCAGGACGACGGAGGCCGGGCTGGTTGCGCTGCTCGCGTCGGCGCAGGCTCCGGCCCAGGGCAGATACCCCTGCGGCGAGGGGAACAGCCCCGTGACGATGCCTGCTCCGTCAACAGCCGCGCAGTAGGGCGTAGCCGTGCACACCGGGTAGCTGCGGGAGTTCCCGGTGAAGGCAGCGTTGCCCAGCGTGACGCCAGTCGACGGCAGCGGCGGGTACGACGTGGAGCTGTCGCCGACCGGCAGGAAGTACGACAGAGCCGCGGATGCGGCTCGGTCGTAGACAAAGCCCGGGTCCTTCGTGACCGCGCCCGCCGCCACCGTGATTCCGCGAGCCGGCGTCGCGACGCCGCCCTGGTCGACGTACCCGGCCGTTGCCAGGGACGCGGTGTAGGAGCCAGGCGTCAGCTTGGAGAACACTGCGCAGCCATCGTCACCGGTGGTGAACTGAAGGTTGCCAGGGTTGAGCGTCACGACCTGGTTGGCAGCGGGCTTGGCATTCCGGTCGACCACTTTCACGGCGATGACGCCCTTGGTTGGATCGACCTCGCCGATGGTTAGCTGCCGGAGGGTGTCGCTACGCACGGGTCGAACCGAACCCATGTCCAGCCACGTCACCACGACGCTGATCCGGCGGGCCGAGAGGGCTCCCCCGCTGTCGCAGGCACTGTCGCTCAGGCTCGCTCCCTCACCGACAAGGGAGGTAGTGATGGTCGCCGTAAAGACGTTGCCACCGGACCGGACGGTCTGCGGGACCATCTGGCCGTCCGGCAGCTGGCCGGCAGGTATCGCGTGCAACCGATCGATGAGGCGGGTGGCGACGTTCGCCGCAATAGTGCGGTCCTGGTTGTTCCTAGCCTTGCTCAGGATCGAACCGAGCGTGGCCGCCACCGTGCCCGCAAGCAGACCGAAAAGGGTCAGGGCCAGGAGCACCTCGATCATGGTGAAACCGGCCTGGTCTGCACGCCTGAAGCGGGTGAGCACGCGGATCCCTCCCCTACCGAGTGGTGGCCGCACTGCGGTTCACCAACCTGTCGGCTACTAGACTGATCGAGTTGAGCGCTGTGCATAGATGACGCCGAATCAGCAGTTGCCGATCGCCAGGCCGTTCTGATCCGCGTGCCAGGGACGGGCTCCGCTCAACGCGGGTGCGACGGCGACGCAGTACGCCGTGTCGCTGGCGATCGTTGCAGCAGCGCCGACGGTGTTGCCGTCACTGAGGCGACCATTGGCGACGACCGCCGAGCTGCTGTCAGTGAGCTGCCAGGTGCCGGCGCCGGCGCCAGCAGTCAACGTGAGCGCGCCTGGTCCACCTGCGTAGAAGCCCACGACCTGCTGAGCGATCTGCTTGACGTCGGCCTTGGCGCTTGTCTCGCGCGCTTTACGTTTGACGTTGAGTGCCGCCGGGATGGCGATGGCAGCCAGGATGCCGATCACGATCATCACAACCAGGAGCTCGATGAGCGTGAAGCCTCGGTCACGGCTGACAACGGTTCCCGCGCGGGCGGCCGCCTTCTCGGAAGCAGACATGACACCTTCATTTTCGGCAGCTCGTCCAGAACGTCGGAACAGGTGCATCAATGAGGGGGCGGCCTCCTCGGCCACCCCCTCAGTGATGAATCGTGCTACGGGCAGGTGGTTCCCTTGTTGAGACCGCCCGGTCCGGCGCTCCACGTGACGCCGTTCTCGGCCAGAACGCTGACGCAGTATGTGGACGGAGCTGGCGTTCCTGTGGTCGTGGCGGCGGTGAACACGACGCTGGGAGTGTTACCAGCCGAAACCTTCACGTTGGCGGTCTGCGGGGTCGTGGACGCAGCTGTCGTGGCCGAGATCGTGTACGGGAGCGCCCCGGTCTGCTTGACGGCGGCGCCAACGCTGAATGAGGCGGCGGTCAGGTCGCCGTCCACGGCGGCCGCGGCGAACTCCTTGGAGATGTTGGTCGCGTCCGCCTTCGCCGAGGTTTCCTTCGCCTTGTTCTTCTGGTTCAGGAAGGCCGGGATGGCGATGGCCGCGAGAATGCCGATAACGATCATGACGACGAGGAGCTCGATGAGGGTAAAGCCGTTCTCATCGTTCTCCTGTGCCTTGCGGATGCGAGCGAGCATTGCGGGTGTCCTCCCGGACGAGTAGGTGAGCCGCGCGGTGGTGCCGTGCTCCCTCACGCGGCCCCCCTCTACGAAGGTGCCGACCGAGGCAACCAGGCTGACCCGCGAGGTACGGGTTCCTTGGCTTTGCGAGCCCGCCTCACGGCGGGGGTGCCTTTTGCTTGGCCGTGCGGCTCGATGACATCAGGTGCTTCGGTCACTCGCAGCATCGGCTTGAGCCTGCATCCGATGGCAGTTCGGCTACGCTTCCGCGTGCGCAGGACCGATGAGAGCGGGCGGGCTGCGCGCAACCCATCGGCTCGTACCGAAGCTACTGCCGGGTCGGCTGGAGGCAGGACACTCTCCCGGCGGCGAGACGGCTCTTGTTGACACGCTCGCAAGGCAGCAAGCTGCGGTCGTCGCCATGTCGGTGCTGGAGATACTGACTGACCTGCTGGTGCTGCACCGGGCGTTGGACGGCCCAGCGGTCGATCACCAGGGCATTGCTGCGATTCCCTGCTCGACCGATCAAGTCCTTGATCTCGGCATCGTCGACGAGGAACAGACTTATGCCACTGCTGCCGAGCTCGCGGTTCCGTTGCTCGTGGGGATGCATGCGGCTGGGCAATACGTGGAACGGGCGGGTGAAGTTGAAAACTCATCCTGTGGCATGGGAAGAGATCTCGTAGTACCTGAGCGAGGTTATTTGATGACGTTCATCAGCGTGAAGATGGGCATGTACAAGGCCACAATCATGGCGCCGATGATGCTGCCGACACTGACGATCATGAGCGGCTCGATGAGGGCCGTCAGCGCCTCGGTGGTGGCCTCGACCTCCTGGTCGTAGAACTCGGAGATCTTGTACAGCATCGTGTCCAGCGCACCCGTGTCCTCGCCGACGCTCATCATTTGAACGACCATCGGTGGGAACACGGCATGGTTGGTAAGGGGTGCGGCGAGCGCTTCGCCCTGTCGGACGCTGTCCTGCACCTCGCGGAGCGCCCGCTCGAGCACGACGTTGCCCGTGGTATCCGCAACAATGTCCAAGCTCTGCAGGATCGGTACGCCGCTTTTCATCATGGTGCCCAGGTTGCGGGCAAACCGGGCGAGGGCGATCTTCTGGAAGAGCTTGCCGAAGACCGGCACCTTCAGCTTGACCGGGTCCAGGACGTTACGCACCTCCGGCCGGCGTTTCACCTTCGGCCAGGTGAAGAAGAAGGCAATCAGGCCGACCAGACCGAGCGGGGCAAGGATCTGCATGGCGTGCGACAACCCCACTAGGACGCGGGTAGGTAGCGGCAACTGTGCGTTGAAGTCGGCGAACAGGCCCACGAAGACGGGCACGATGAACAGCAGCATCGCGATGACGGCAATGATGGCGATGATGAACACGACGACCGGGTAGGTCATCGCCGCCTTCACCTTGCCGCGGAGCTTGACCTCGGCCTCGTAGTTCTCGGCGATCTGCAACAGGACCATGTCCAGGAAACCACCGACCTCGCCCGCCTTGGTCATGTTGACAAATAGGGGCGGAAATGCGTCCGGGTGCTTGCCCAGCGCAGCCGACAGTGAGCTACCGGTCTCGATATCGTTGCGGACGTCACCGAGCACCCGCGCGAGCTCCTTGTTGTCCGTCTGTTCGACCAGGATGTTCAGGGCACGCAACAGTGACAGACCACTGCTGATCATCGTGGCGAACTGTCGGCTGAAGATGGCGAGGTCCTTCAGCTTCACCTTCTTGCGGCCGAGCCCGGGGATCTTCAGCTCCCGCTGCATCCCCTGGTTCGTCTCCGTGATGGTCATCGGCGCGTAGCCCATGGCTTTGAGCTTCGCGGCGACCTGCGACGGCGAGTCCGCGTCGAGCTTGCCCGTCTTGACCGCGCCTGAGCGGTCGCGGACCTTGTACTCGAAGGTGGCTGTTGTCATGACGTGCCCCTCAGGCTCGGCCGCAGAGGCGGTTGAAGTCCTCGACGTGGTGGCACTTCTCCAGCGCATCGTCGTAGGTGATCCTGCGGCGCTTCACCAACTCGGCGAGATGCGAATCCATCGTGCCCATTCCGTGCTTAGCGCCGGCCTGCATCGCCGAGTAGATCTGGTGCGTCTTGCCCTCGCGGATGAGGTTGCGGATGGCGGGCGTCGCGACGAGCACCTCGGTCGCGACGACGCGCCCCCGACCGTCGGCGGTCTTGATCAACTGCTGGCAGACAACGCCCTGCAGGGCGCTGGCGAGCTGCACCCGTACCTGCTGCTGCTGGGACGGTGGAAACACGTCGATGACCCGGTCAATGGTCTGCGCGGCGTCCTGGGTGTGCAGGGTCGCCATGACGAGGTGACCGGTTTCCGCTGCGGTCAGAGCGATCTCGATGGTCTCCAGGTCACGCATCTCACCGACCAGGATGATGTCCGGGTCCTGGCGCAGCACGTGCTTGAGCGCGTTCTTGAACGAATGGGTGTCCTCCCCCACTTCACGCTGGTTGATCAAGCAGCTCTTGTGCTGATGCAGGAACTCGATCGGGTCCTCGACCGTCATGATGTGGTCGTGACGCTGACGGTTCGCCAGGTCGACGACCGCAGCCAGCGTCGTCGACTTCCCTGAGCCCGTCGGGCCGGTGACGAGCACGAAACCACGCGGGAGCATTGCGAAGTTCGCCACTGCCGGCGGTACGCCGAGGGCCTCCAGCGGCCTGATCTCGTACGGGATGAGGCGGAAGGCCGCACCGACTGAATCGCGTTGGCGGTACATGTTGACGCGGAACCGGGCCTTGCCCGGCAGGCTGTAGGCGAAGTCGAGCTCGAGCACCTCCTCGAACTTCTCCCGCTGCTTCTGGGTGAGGATGGCGTACAACGTCTTCTGGATCATCTGCGGGGTCAAGACCGGGAAGTCCTCGACCGCCTCGAGATGGCCGTGCATGCGTACGGTCGGCGGCGCCCCGGTGGTCAGGTGCAGGTCGGAACAGCCCCGCTCCAACACCTGCAGCAGCAGGTCGGCGAGCAGGTTGCTGTCCTCGGAGTTGTCCTCAGCGCCCAGACGAACCGCAGCGGCGGGCTGCTTGCTCGTCGCGTCGAGCGGCGGTTCGGTGCGGGTAGCCATCGGCTGCTCGGGCACCAGACCGACCGAGGTGACTGGCGCACCTTCGGCGACCGGAACGCGCAGGGCGGCCGCAGCCACTGGCGCCGCCGCGGCGTACGCCAAGGGAATGGCCGCGGCGGGAGCCGGCGCGTACGGCGAAGCAGCCGGGACGTACGCCGAAGCGGCGGACGTCGCCGCGACCGGGGCCGTGACAAGCGGTGCAGCGTAGGCCGGAGTGGGAGCCAACGGAGCTGGAGCCAACGGAGCGGGAACCGCCACGGCGACCGTCGCGACGGGCGGCGCGGCCAGCGGCGGCGGTGCCGCTACCGGAACGGGCGTGCCGAAGTACCCGTCGAGCCCCGACGGTGCCTGCTGCGCGTCCACGTGTCCTCCTCGGGACCCGCCGGTACGGGTCCTGGGAGGCATCGACCGGCTGCCCAACCTCCTTGAGCACTGCGACCCGGGCGCTCCTTGCCGCCATTGCGGCCGACCAGCCCGGCCCGGGTAACTCCCCAGCTGCGCGATCTTGACGGTATGGCTGAGTAATCGGCGCGTCGCACGCCATAGCGTCAAGATCGCGCCGGGGCGGGGGGGCCCAGGACGAGGAGCGCGAGGCGGCTCAGACGACGACGCGCAGGATCTCCTCGATCGAGGTGTGACCGGCTTTCACCTTGGTCAGCCCGTCGTTGCGCAAGGTGATCATTCCCTGCTCCAGCGCCACCTTGCTGATGGCCAGCGCCGAGGCGTGCTCGACCGCGAGCCGCTCGATCTCCTCCGAGACGGCCATCACCTCGTGCAACGCCAGCCGCCCTTTGTACCCAGTTTTGGAGCACGCCGAGCAGCCGATCGGCCGGTACAGCGTCGGCAGCGGTTCGTCGACGCCCCATGGGAACCGGGCGTCGGCGAGGAACTGTCGCGTCGGCGTGTACGCCTGTTTGCACTTCGGGCACAGCCGCCGGGCCAGGCGCTGCGCGAGCACGCAGTCCAGCGCCGAGCCGACCAGGAACGGCTCGATGCCCATCTCGGTCAGCCGGGTGATGGCCGAGGGCGCATCGTTGGTGTGCAGGGTCGACAGCACGAGGTGACCGGTGAGGGCTGCCTCGACGGCGATCTGGGCGGTCTCGTGGTCCCGGATCTCGCCGAGCAGCACGATGTCGGGGTCCGAGCGCAGGATCGACCGGAGTGCGGCCGCAAAGGTCAGACCGGCCTTGACGTTGGTCTGCACCTGGTTGATGCCGGCCAGCCGGTACTCCACCGGGTCCTCGACGGTGATGACGTTGACCTCGGGCTTGCTGACGATGTTCAGCGTCGCGTACAGGGTGGTCGACTTCCCCGAGCCCGTCGGCCCGGTGACGAGGATCATCCCGTACGGCTTGGCGAAGCTCTTGGAGTAGACGTCGTAGTTCTCCTGGCCGAAACCCAGGTCGGACAGGGTGAGCATCGCGGTGGAGTTGTCCAGGATCCGCATGACGATCTTCTCGCCCCACACCGTGGGCAGCGTCGCCACGCGCAGGTCGATCTTCTTGCCGTTGGCGGTGACCGACAGTCGGCCGTCCTGCGGGATCCGGCGCTCCGCGATGTTGATGTCGGCCATGATCTTCAGCCGGCTGGTGACGCCCGAGGTGATGCTCTTGGGCGAGCGCATCACCTCGTGCAGGACGCCGTCGATGCGGAAGCGCACCCGCAGGTCGCGCTCGGCCGGTTCGATGTGGATGTCGCTGGCCCGATCCTGGATCGCCTGGGTGATGAGCAGGTTGACGAATTTTACGATCGGCGCGTCCTCGACGACCTCCTTGACCTTGCCGAGGTCGTCGTCGTCGTCGCGGCCGGCCTCCATGGCGATCGTCAGGTCGTCGAGCTCGGCGTCACCGCGGTGGTAGCGGTTGATCGCCGCCAGGACGTCCGGCTTGGTCGCCACGACAGGACGGATCTCCATGCCGGCCATTGAGCGCATGTCGTCCAAGGCGAACACGTTGGCCGGGTCGGCCATCGCCACGACGAGCCGGCCGTCGTCGTACCCGATCGGCAGGGCAGTGTGCCTGCGGCAGACCGGTTCTGGCACGCGGGACACCGCAGAGCCGTCCACCGGGTAGTCCGACAGGTCAACGAACTTCAGGCCGATCTGCTGAGCGAGGGAGGCCACCAGCTGGCCCTCGGTGAGGATCTGCAGGTCCACGAGCACCCGCCCGAGAGCGCGACCAAGACGCCGCTGCTCCTCGACCGCGACGTCGAGCTGCGCCGCAGTGACCAAGCCGCCCTCGAGCAGGACGTCGCCGAGCTGCTTCACAGTCTTCCGTCAGCGCCGGGCTGCGTCGAGATCACACCAGGTCATCGGTGCGACCGCGGTGGACTTGACCCTTCCGGCGCTGGCCCTGTCTTCTGGGATGACGGCCGGCCGGGACCTGATGAGCGTGCGGACGGAGCGGACTGCTGCATCGGCGCAGACACGTTCCGACGCCGGGCGCAGGAGGGTGCCGGCGGCTCCCAGGCGCCCGAGTGCCGACGGTGTTCACGTTCACAGCCCCTTCACGCCGGCGAGGAGCCGGAGGAGCAGGGTCCGGTCCACGTTCGCATCACGCTCCTGGTACGACGACGGTGCGGCCTCGCCGAGGGGAAGCGGGCCGCAACGGGCTGGAGCAAGGGCCGGCGTGAAGGCCGGCGCGAGGGCGTGCGGGCCGGTCGGGTCCGGCCGGCCCTCCAGGGCGGCGAGCAGGCGTTGCCGGCGTACGGCAGTGCTGGCGCCCGGCTCGCCGACAACCAGCAGGCCACGTTCGAGCAGAACGGCCAGGAGGCTGACCACGAGGTACTCGCCGCGACCGGACAGGGCCACGAGCTCGCTGACCGTGCGTACTCCGTCGACGAGCGACAGCAGCACCCACTGTTCGCGGGTGACGGCGGGATCGCCGTCGGGGCAGGGCGACAGCGACAGGACCGACGCAGACGACGGTCGCACGGAGGCCAGCTCGGCCCAGGACTCCAGGCGGCGGCGGCCCTCGGTGAGGACCTCCTCGACCGGCACGCTCATCCCAAGGTCGTCCGGGTCGAGTTCATCCATGACAAAGGCGAACTCACCGTTGTGCCAACTCAGTAGTTCGAAGACCGCGTCGGTCACCTGCTCGGTCGCGACCTGGACCACCAGGGCCTGCTGGAGGCCGCCCCCGGCGAGAGCCCGGCCCAGGCCCATACCGGGCTCGTCGACGACCTGCTCGATCGCGGCGGCGAGAGCTTCGTCATCGACCAGGCCGGCCCCGATCATCCGGCGCCCCAGTGCCTGTCGGCCCGCATCGGAGCGGGCGCCGCTGACGGCCCCCTCGCGAAGGTGCACCGTTGCGTGCCCGTCGCCGCAGCGCAGGTGCAGCACCCCGGTTTTGTTCGTCGAGCTCAGCAACTGCAGGATGTCGGACAGGTTGAACGCGTCCAGCGTCCCCTCGAGCCTCACGACGCCAGCGGCTGCGCACGGCTGCCCGGGCAGTGCTCAGGCATCCTCCTGCCCCCTCCGACGTCGGCCGTCCGGCCGGCCCTGCTGACCCATCGGCGGGGCGCGCGAGGGCCTTGAGTCTCAGCCCCGGCCTGCATCGCGGGCGTCCAGCGCGGCCCGCATGGCCGCCACGGGGGCTGCCCGCCCGGTCATCAGCTCCACCTGCGCTGCCGCCTGGTGCAGGAGCATCGAGCTGCCCGGTACGACGGTCGCGCCGGCCGTCAGGTACGCGCTGGCCAGCGGGGTGGGCCACGGCGCGTAGACGACGTCCAGCAGCACCGGTGGCCGGCCGGCCACCGTCAGCGGCAACGGCACACCGGCCGGAACGGTGCTGACCACGACGTCGGCCCCGAGCCCGGCTGCGAGGTCTAGGAGTGCGACGCTCAGCCGCAACCCCAGCCGCTCGGCGAGGACCAGCAGATGGCCCGCCCTGGCCGTCGACCGGGCCAGCACCCGTACGGCACCGACCCCGAGCTGGGACAGGGCGACCACGGCGCTGGCCGCCGTTGCGCCGGCACCGAGCACCACGGCCCGCTCCGGACCGGCGACCCCCACCTCACGCAGCGCCGCCACAATCCCGGCGACGTCGGTGTTCTCGCCGTACCGGCCGTCCTGGAGCAGGACCGTGTTGGCCGCCCCGGTCAGCTCCACCAGCGGCGACCGGGCGCTCAGCAGCGGCAGCACGGCCTGCTTGAGCGGCATGGTCAGCGACAGGCCGGCCCACTCCCGAGCCGCGCCGTCCAGGCCCTCCAGGAAGCCAGGCAGCTCGGCGGCGCGGACCTGCAGGGCGTCGTACCGCCATGGCAGGTCCAGGGCTGCGTACGCCGCGCGGTGCAGCAGCGGAGACAGCGAGTGGGCGATCGGCGAGCCCAGAACCGCTGCCCGCACCTAGTAGACGCCGTCCTTCTGGGCCTTGGCCTTGGCGGCGAGAAACTGTGGGTAGGAGGCGGTGAACAGCGAGTGCCCCTGCTTGTCGATCGTGATGAAGAAGACGTAGTCCCCGGGAGCCGGGTGCAGCGCGGCCTGCAGGGCAGCCCGCCCCGGCGAGTCGATGGGGGTCGGCGGCAGCCCCTTGTGCAAGTAGGTGTTGAAGGGTGACTCGACGGCGATGTCGGCGGTGGACAGCCGCGCGGCCCGTTCGGCGCGCACGTAGTTCACCGTCGAGTCCAGCTGAAGTGGCATGCCTTTGGCCAGCCGGTTGTAGATCACCCGCGCGACCTTGGCCCGGTCGGCCTGCAGGGGGGTCTCGGCCTCCACCAGGCTCGCGATCGTGACGATGTCGTACGGCGTCCGCCGCTGCGCCTTGGCCGCCACCTCCAAGTCCAGCGCGGCCGCCTCGATGCTGAACCGCGCGGTCATCAGGCGCAACACGTCCACCGCCTTCGTCCCCGGTTCGACGTCATAGGTGGCCGGGAACAAGAAGCCTTCGGGCTTTGCCTTGGCGTACGCCGGAAGCCCGAGGGCGCCGGGCTTGGCCAGCGCGGCCACCAGGTCTGCTCGGGGTACCTCGGTGCCCTTGGCCAGCCGGTCCACGACCGTGGCCAGGGGCGTGCCCTCCGGCAGGGTGATCCGGCCGCGCAGCCGGGACCCAGGCTCCAGCAGCAGGGCCAGGGCGCTCTTGGCGCTCATGTGCTCGCGCAGGCGGTAGAACCCCGGCTGCAGCGAGCGGGAGCGCGCTTCCCCCGCGGACGCGCTGGCGAACGCCCCGACGCTCTGGACCACCTGCTTGCTGACCAGCGTCGCGCCGATGTCCCGCGCCGTGTCCCCCGCGTGGACCTGCACCACTGCCTCGCCCGTACCGGCGCCGGCATAGTCCGCGTCGCCGGAGAATCCGGCGAGCACCGACCGGGCTCCCAGCAGGGCAGCGCCCAGCAGGGCCAGCACGAGTACGGCGAGTACGACCAGGCCGACGGGCTTGGGCAGGCGCTTGGGCGGCCGCGGCGGATGGTCCTCGAAGAGCAGGCTCACGTCCTGACCCTACCGATCGGCGCCCGGGCCGTGCCACAGCATGATCGTCGGCCTAACGAGCCCGCTCCAGAACCGTTTGCAGCAGGGCCACGGCCGCCGCCTGGTCTACGACGGCGCGGGCCCGTTTGCCGCTGCGTCCCGCGGCGCGCAGCGCGGCCGTCGCCGTCACCGTCGTCAGCCGCTCGTCGACGAGTTGCACCGGGACGGGGGCCACCAGCGGCGCGAGGACCTTGACGTACGCCCTGGCCATGTCCGCCGAGGCCGACACCGAGCGGCCGGACAGCGAGGTCGGCAGCCCCACGACGACGAGCACGGCCTCCCGCTCGGCGGCCAGAGCTGCGACGCGGGCGTGGCCGGGCGCCGGGACGGTCTCGACCGGTGAGGCCAGGATGCGGTGCGGGTCACTGGCAGCTACACCGACCCGCACCGTCCCGACGTCGACGGCGAGCACCACCCCCGGCACCTGCGCCACGCCCGTCCCCCCGCCGTCGACCCGGCGGCTGTGCTGCCGCCCGTGCACCTTGGCACGCGGCAGTGCGTACCCTGGCTCCTGGAGTGCCGGGAAGCCTGGTCGGCGTCGCTTCGACCTGCCGGGGGACTCGTGCACGAGACGTTGATGTTCGGTCTGCTTGTGCTGTGCGCCGCGGGCGCCGCCCTGGCCGCCGTGCAATCGCAGGTCATCTGGCAGCGGGTGCGCGTCCCGGCCCCGGCCCTGTTCCTGGCCGCCGCGGCACTGACCGTGCGCTTCGTGCCCTCGGTGTCCGAACCCACCCACCGCACGGTCGAGCGCGTAGTGACCCTGGCGCTGCTGGTGATCCTGTTCGACGGCGGCCTGGGCATCGGCGTCCGCCGGCTGCGGACCGTCGCCCCGACCGTACTGAGCCTGGGGGTGCTCGGGACGTTCGCGACCGTGGTGGGCGGCAGCCTGCTGGTGCACGCGGTCCTCGGCGTCAGCTGGTACCTCTCGGTGCTGGTCGCCACTGCCATCTCCCCCACGGATCCGGCGGTGGTGTTCTCCGTGCTCGGCCAGCGCGAGGTCGAGGGCCGCAGCGGCACGGTCCTGGAGGGCGAGTCCGGGGCGAACGATCCCGTTGGCATTGCGCTGATGGCCGCGCTGCTCAGCACCGGCTCGCTGTCCGCAGGGTCCCTGGGCCAGGTTGCCGGCACGTTCGCGCTGCAGATGGGTGTCGGCGCTGCCGTCGGGGTGCTCGGGGGTCGGCTGCTGCTGATGGTCATGCGCCGCGTACCGCTGCCGGGCGAGGGCCTGCACCCTGTCCGCACCCTGGTCGGGGCCGGCGTGTTGTTCGGCCTGGCCACCGTCGCCCACGGCTCGGGCTTCCTGGCGGTCTTCGTCGCCGGCATCGTGCTGGGCGACGAGCGGGCGCCGTACAAGCGTGAGGTCGAGCGCTTCCAGTCGGCCCTGGCGAGCGTGGCTGAGGTCGTCGCGTTCGCCTACCTGGGCTTCACCGTCCACCTGGACGTGCTGGCGCGCGCGGATGTGTGGGTGCCGGGACTGGCCCTCGGCGTCCTGCTCGCGCTGCTCGTGCGACCAGTGGTCGGGTTTCCGCTGCTGCTGGGTGCCCGGCTGGGTCGCGGCGAGCAGGCCTTCGTGCTGTTCGCCGGGCTCAAGGGCGCGGTGCCGCTGCTGCTCGGCAGCATGCTGGTGCCGCTGGCTGGCGGCGACCGCCTGTACGGGGTGGTGGTCGTCGTGGTCCTGGTCTCGGTGCTGGGCCAGGGCACCCTCGTACCAACTGCTGCCCGGCTGCTGCACGTCGGGATGCGGGTCGTCGTCCCGGAGCCGTTCGCCCTCGGGGTGCGCCTGCAGGACGAGCCCGAGGGCGCGCACCGGCTGATCGTCGCCGCCGGATCGGTTGCCGACGGCACGCGGATCGGCGGGCTCCCCGGCCTGGCCGAGGGCACCTGGGTCAGCCTGGTCGTCCGGGGCGGCGCGCTGGTACCGGTCCGGGGTGACACCCGGCTGGCTGCCGGCGACCAGGTGCTGATGCTGCTGGACGACGAGCAGGACGCCGGCGCGGTACACGCCTGCTTCGAGCGCCCCTCCGACCCGCCGCCCCTCCTTCAGCGCTGATCAAGGCGAAAAGCCCATGATCGTCGGCGTGATCATGGGCCTCTCGCCTTGATCGTGCACATCGACCAGCGCGGCGACGGCCACCGTCGGTCCTGACTGCTCAGCTCACCCGGCGCCCCGCCCGGTCGGCCCGGCTCGGCGTCCGCCGCCGCCGCCGTTACCTGGTCCGCCCGTGAGGCGGCGGATGTTGGTCGTCGAACTTGCCGGCAGCGGTTGGGAAAGGTCGGCAAGGACGACGCGCTGCCCAGGCCGAAGGCCGGTCACCACCTCGGTAGTGAGCTGTCCCACGGTTGCCGTCCGCACGGCGGTCGGCACGGCGGTGTCGCCCTGCAGGACGCGGACCCTCCCCTCGGCAAGGGCTGAGTTGGGTACGGTGACCACGCCCTGCACCGTCTTTATCACGATGCTCACGCCCGCTCGTCCTCCGCTGTAGAAGGAAGCTGGCGGCGCGGCGACAAGCACCTGAACCGGGTACGTGGTCGGGCTGCTGCCAGGCGCACTGCTGGGCAGCAGGCCGATGGCCGTTACGGTGCCACTGGCGGAGAACGTTCCACCGTCTGGCAGCACTTCGGCGTGCAGCCCAGTCCGGATGCCGGACATCGAGGTCAGCGAAACGTCCAACGTGACCTGGGCGGCGCCTGGCCCGGTGACGGTGATCCGGTCCTTGGAAGACTCTGCACCACCTGCGGTGTAGGGCTGCACCGCGATGGTGCCGCTCATCGGGCTGCGCAGGGTGGCCTCGCTCCGACCAGCCTGGGCGGCGAGCAGGTGCGCCTGCGCGGCCGCGATCGCTGCGGTGTCGAGCGTCATCCGGCCGGCCAGAGTCAGCCCGGCTGAGGCCGCGGACGTCGCGGAACCGGACGGGCCGCTCGGCGAGCCGGACGGGTTCTGAGAGGACGGGTCGGTCCTGTCCGGCACAGTTGCGCTGCTCCGGCCGCTGCTGTTCGGACCAGGTTGCGCGCCCGGGGCACCCGCCGGCGCGCTGTCCGGGCCGACCGCGGTCCGGGCTTGGCCGGCGCTCGACCCGGCCCTGGCCGTGAGGGCCTGCTGCAGCTGCTGCTGGGCATGCTGAACCTGCTGCTGGGCGACCAGAACCGCGCTCAACGCACCCGCACAGTTCGGCGTCGCAGGACCACCGCGCATCGCCTTGGTGGACTCCACCGGTCCAGGCACTGCTCGGGTCAGGCTGACGGCCTCGGCCGTCGTGGTGCGGCTCCCCGAGTCGCTGGGCATCCCGCTCGGGCTCGGCGTGCCGGTCGGGCTCGGCGAGTCGCTCGGCGTACCGCTCGGGCTCGGCGTACCGCTCGGGCTCGGCGTACCGCTCGGGCTCGGCGTACCGCTCGGGCTCGGCGTACTGCTCGGCGTACTGCTCGGGCTCGGTGTGGCGCTCGGTGTGCCGCTCGGGCTGGGCGTAACGCTCGGGCTCGGTGTGCCGCTCGGGCTCGGCGACGCGCTCGGGCTCGCTGTGGCTGTCGCACTGGGTACCGAAGGGCTGGGTGCGAAAGGGCCGCGCTCCGGGGTGCGCGGTGAGGCGCAGATGGTCATCGCGGTCCGCAACGTCGAAGCGGCGTGCCGCAGCGCCTGGTCGGCCCGGGCAGTGGCGATGCCGGACGCCCGGCTGGAGGTGTCCGCCGCGCCCGCGGGGGCGCGGGGCGCAATGGTCGTCACCGGCGCAGGGCGGGCTTGGCTGGTTCGGGCGGTCTGCCCGGCGCCGCCGGTCTGGTCGGTCTCCAGAGCGGCGCGGGACTTGGCCAGGGCCGCGCTGGCTCGCAGGACGGCCAGGTCCAGCGGTCCGGTGTCCAGCGTGGCGAGCACCTGCCCGGCGGTCACCTGCTGGCCCTGCGACACGGCAACGCTGCGCACCGTTCCGGCGCTGGCGAAGCCCGCAGTGGACTGGTGTACCAGAGAGATCGTCCCGCTGCCGGTAAACAGCTGCTGTACGTCGCCCGTGGTCACCAAGGCGGTGCGGTATCCGGGGGGGCTGCTCGCGGAGGCCCAGCTGACTGCGCCTCCCGCGGCCAGCAAGGCGACGACGACCGCGATCACGGTGGCCCGACGGTTCGGTCGATGACTGACCAATCGATGACTGGCCGATCGATGACTAGCCACCGGTGCCTCCGGCGCCTGAGCACTGACCGTTGCTGGCAGGTCTGACCGAGATCGAACGTGCGGTGACCTCGCCGGCACTGTCCGCCGGCCCGCGGACAGTGACGCACCGGCCCACGACCAGGGCCGTTGCGTTCCCCAGCGCCCGCTTGGTGTAGCTGGTTGTGGACGCGGTCGTGATGGTGACCGACGAACCATCGCTGGGCGCTCCGGTTGCCTGGACCACGAACCCCGTGCCGCTTCTCGACAGGACCTTGCCGTACGTGGTGGTGGCCCTGCCGCGTCGGGATCCGGCGGGTGCCGACGGGCCGGCACTTGCGCCGGAGGCGGCACGCCGTCGCTGGGTCGGGGCGCCGTCCTTGCCCCGGACGCAGGCTCCGTTCACCGCCGGCGTAACAGCGACGGAGGTGGCGACCGAGGTGGCGCCGCCGGCAGGGCTCGCCGCGCCGGGCATGCCGCCGTCGCGTACCAGGACGCACGAACCAAGCGTGACGTCCGCTGCTGTACCCGCGACAGTCGCAGTGAACGTCGTCGCGGTGTTGTAGGTAACGGCGGTCTGGCTGCCTCCGCCCTGTACCTGCAGCGTGTGGCCGGACACCGCGGCAAGCAGCCCGGAGGTGCCGGGCTGGCCGCGGCGGTGCGGGCTCGGCTGCGACTGCGCGGGGCCCTGCGACTGGGCAGGGCTCTGCGACTGGGCAGGGCTCTGTGGCTGGGCGGTGCTCGAGCCGCCGCAGGCAGCCGCGCCCAGCAGGATCGCCACGGTCAGCAGCGTCGGCGGAAGGGTGGTCTTGCTCAGAAGGGCGCTCATGGGGTTCCTCACTCGTTCCGCAGGGCGTCGATGGGTGGTAGGCGGGCGGCGCGGCTGGCCGGGTAGACCCCGGCGCCGACGCCGATGGCGAGCGCAACGGCAACTGCTGCCACGGCTGCAACGGGCGAGACGGTCACGGGCTGGTTGAGCACGCCGGGGAGCACCGCGGCGCCGACGAGGCCGAGCGCGAGCCCGAGCAGGCCCCCCGTGACGCCGAGCAGGCTGGCCTCCACCAGGAACTGCCGCCGCACCAACGCAGGGGTCGCCCCCAGCGCCTTGCGCAGCCCGATCTCGCGGATCCGCTCGGTGACGCTGACGAGCATGATGTTCATGACGCCGATCCCGCCGACCAGCAGGCTTATCCCGGCCACGCCACCGAGCAGGACGGTGAGGGTCCGGCTGGTGGCCGTGGCCGTCTCCAGCAGCGACTGCTGGCTGGTGATGGTGAAGTCCGCGCTGCTGGGCGCCACCCCGTGCCGGGTCAGCAGGAGCGAGTCGGCCTCCTGATAGGCCGCGCTCAGCGCAGTCGAGGACTCAGCCTGCAGATAGATCGTGGACACCGAGGCGCGCGCCTGCCCCGCGGCGACGCGCACGGCGAAGCTCGTCTGGGGGACAATCGCGAGGTCGTCCTCGCTGGCTGCACCGAACCCGGACCCGACGGCGGCCAGCACCCCCACCACGGTGAAGCTCGAACCGTTAATGGTCACGGAGCGGCCGACGGCGCTGCGGCCCTGGAACAGCTGTGTTTCGGTATCCGGCCCGAGCACGACGACCGACCGCGCCTGGTCGAGCTCCGCCTGGTCGAAGAAGCGCCCGGCGGACAGGGTCCTGGCCCGCACCTGCTGCCAGCTCGGGGTGGTTCCCACGACGCCGGTCGTCCAGTTCGTCGTACCGGCCGTCAGGGACTGGGCGCTCCGGGAGATCGCCGCCACCCCGCGCACGTCCGGGGCCACCACCGGGGACCTGAGCGCGACCGCGTCGGCAGCGGTGAGGGTGGAGGAGCTTCCCTGCCCACCGCGTACGCCGGTGCTGCTGGTCGTGGAGCCGGGAGACACGACGAGCAGGTTGCTCCCCAGCTTGTCGATCCGATCCCGTACCTGCGCCTGGGCGCCCTGGCCGAGCCCGACGGTGAGAATGACGGCCGCGATGCCGATCAGGATCCCCAGCATCGTCAGGACCGAGCGCAACCGGTGCGCCTGGCCGGCCTCCAGCGCCGTCCGAAAGCTCTCCAGCACACTCACGCGGCAGCCATCGGGACGGGCTGCTCGAGCAAGCCGTCGCGAATCCGGACGGTGCGCTGTGCAGCGGCGGCGACGTCGGGCTCGTGGGTGATCAGCATGATGGTGCGGCCGCTCGCGTGCAGCTCGGCGAACAGCCCCAGGACGTCCGCTGTCGAGCGCGAGTCCAGGTTGCCCGTCGGCTCGTCGGCCAGGATCAGAGCCGGGTCGGTGACCAGTGCCCGGGCCACCGCGACGCGCTGCTGCTGACCACCTGACAGCTCACCGGGCCGGTGCTCGACGCGATCGCCCAGCCCGACCCGGTCCAGGGCCGTCACGGCCCGCGCCCGTCGCTCGTTTCGGTCCACACCGGCGTAGACGAGCGGCAGTTCGACGTTGCGGGCGGCGGACATGCTGGGCAGCAGGTTGAAGCCCTGGAAGACGAACCCGATCCGCTGGTTGCGCACCTCGGCCAGCTCCACCTCGCTCATCGCGCTGACGTCGGTGCCGGCCAGCTCGTACGTCCCGGCAGTCGGTACGTCAAGGCATCCCAGGATGTGCATCAAGGTGGACTTCCCGGACCCGGACGGGCCCATCAGAGCGACGTACTCACCCTCCTCCACCCGCATCGTGATGCCGCGCAACGCCTCGACCTCGAGATGGCCGATCGCGTAGGTCTTGCGGACCTGCCGCAGGTTCAGGGTGCTGGTCATTGGCCGCCGCCGGAAGAACCTGCCCCGCCCGAACCGCCGCCCCCACCACCGCGCTGGCCAGATCCCGCGCCTGGGCCGCCCGCGCCACCGCCGCCTCCGCCGCCGCCGCCGCGCCGTTGGCCTGCACCGCCACCGGAGCCCCCGACCCGGGTGGGCGTGACCTCCACCAGGTCCCCGTCGTGCAGGCCGCTGGTGATCTGCGTCGTGGCGCCGAGGACTGTCCCGACGCCGACCGGCGTGCTGACCTGGCTGCCCCCGAGGTGCCGGTACACCACCGTCGTACCGCCCTGGGTGTGCAACGCCCGGGTCGGCACCGACAGGACGTCGGGCAGTTGCTTGACGACGAAGGTGACATCGGCGCTGCCGCCGGCGTACAACCCTGTGGGGTTGCCGGTGACGTCGATGACGACCGGGAACATCGCCGTCCCACCGGCCGAGGAGCTGGCCTGGACGCCGACCGAGGCAATGGTGCCGAAGACCGTGGCAGGGTTCCCGGTCGGCGAGATCTGCGCCTGCAGCCCGGTCTTGAGCTGCGGGAGGTCGGCACTGCTGACGCTTGCGTCTACCTTCCAAGCGTCGGTTGTGATCAACGTAATGGTCTGCGTCGGCCCCGACCCAGAGGCCGTGCCGTTCGCGGCCGGCGCGCTTGCCGCGGCCCGCGACGACGTGCTGGACGAGCCGACCTGGTCACCGGGCTGCAGCCCCACGGCTGCAACCGTCCCGGTGAAGGGCGCGGTCAGGGACGCAGTTGCCAGGTCGGCGCGGGCTTGGGTCAGCGCTGCATTGTCCGCAGCCAGCGCAGCGGTGGCCGCAGCCACCTGGGCGGCGGATGCTCCTGCGACCGAGGACACCTGCTGCTGCGCAGCAGTCACGCTGGCGGTGGCCGCTCCGACGGCGGTCTGCAGGGCCGCGTTGTCGATCGTCGCGAGCACCGCGCCCTTGGCGACCTTGGCGCCGACGACCGCGCTGACCCTGCTCACGGTGCCGCCAAGTGGGAACGCCAGGTCGGCCCGCTGGGCCGGCGCGACGATGCCCGCCGCGGTCACCGTCTGCTGGACGCTGCCGGTCGACGCGCGTACGAGCGCGTACGCCGGCGTCGCGGACGACGTCGGCCGGCTCAGCGCCCAAGCGCCCGTACCCCCGCCCACGAGCAGGACTACAACGACCAGGACGGCAACTCGCCCGCCAGGTCTACGCAGCCGCACGTGTCACCCCTTTCACTTGACGTAACGCCCCCGTCCGCCCCCGCCTCCTTCAGCGCTGATCAAGGCGAGAAGCCCTTGATCGTCGGCAGGATCATGGGCCTCTCGCCTTGATCGGCGGGCAGGCGGGTTGGGGGTCAGGGCTGGGTGGTCGGGGCGGCCTTCGCCTTCGGGGTGTGTGCTCCCAGGCGCAGTACGGAGTCGGTGCCGCCGCCCTTGAGGGCCAGGACGTGGGCGAGCTCGCCCACCTTGACCGACGACCCAGCTGCCTTGCTTCCGTTGTTACGGACGTGGCTGGTCGCCGTGAACGCGTAGGTCTTCAGGAAGCCGTCGGCGCTCTTGAGCGTGACCGTCCCACCGTTCCCGGAGGTTGCGGACGTCACCGCGGTCACCTGACCGCGCTGGACGTCGAGCACGCGGTCCGCCTTTTTGGTGTGCACGGTGAACTCACCGTGCGCGGCGCGGGCGGCCAGGCCCTGGTGGTGGTGCTGCCGGTGGTGGCCCTGGGCCTTTTTCGCGGTCGAGCCCGGGGCCGCCGTGCTCGAGGTGGTCGAGGCGTACGCCACCCCACCGATGAGCAGGGATGCGGTCGCCGCGCCGGCGACCACGACGACGGGGGTACGGCTGAGCTTCACGATGTCTCCTTCGTACGGTCTGGACGGCGCCGCCCGCAGCGCGGGCGACGGGGGTTCTGGTGTCGCACCCAGTACAACGGCCGACCCGGGCGGCCGTCTCCCGATCCGTGTTCGAGGTCTGTAAGGGCTCGGATCGGGCTCAGCCGGTGGCGACCCGGGCCACCAGGTGCTCGGCCAGGGCCAGCGCAGCCACGATCCCGGCGGGCTTGCTGCCACCACCCTGCGCCACGTCATCCTTGCCACCGCCCTTGCCGTCCACGGCCGGCGCCGCCTCGCGCAGCAGCGCGTTCGCGGACAGCCCGCGGGCGCGGCCGGCGTCGTTCACTGCAGCCACCAGCGTCGCGCGTTCCCCGCCGGTGGCGACAACGACGGCTCCCGCGCCGGGCAGCCGACCCCGGATGTCCAGTGCCAGCGCCCGTACCAGGTCACCGGGTGTCCCGGCCGGCGCCTCGACGCCGACGTACGCCACGCCGGCGACGTCCTTGGCCGCCGCCGCGAACGCCCCGGCCTGCTGCAGCACCGCCCCCGCGCGCAAGCCGGCCAGCTCCTTGTCCACCTCGCGCAGGCGGGCCACCGTCGCGGCCACCCGGTCCGGCACCTGCTCGACCGGCACCTTGAACTCCGCGGCGAGCTGCGCCAGCAGCACGTGCTCGCGCGCCAGGAACGAGTACGCATCCAGGCCAACGAGCCCCTCCACCCGTCGTACGCCGGCGCCGATGGAGCCCTCCGAGAGCAGCTTGACCAGGCCGAGCTGACTGGACCGCGCCGCGTGGGTGCCACCGCAGAGCTCACGGGCGTAGTCGCCGACCTCCACGACACGTACGGCGTCGCCGTACTTCTCGCCGAACAGCGCCATCGCACCGATCCGGCGCGCCTCGTCCTGAGTGGTGACAAAGGCGCGCACCTCCAGGTCGGCGAGCGCGATCTCGTTGATCTCCTGCTCGACGTCGGCCAGCACCGACTCCGGAACCGCGCCCGGTGAGGAGAAGTCGAAGCGGAAGCGGCCCGGGGCGTTCAGCGAACCGGCCTGGGTGGCCTGCTCCCCCAGCGCCGACCGGAACGCCTTGTGCACCAAATGCGTGGCGGTATGCGCCCGCGAGACGGAGCGGCGCCGCTCGAGGTCCACCTCGGCAAGCAGCGTGGCGCCGACGGTCACCTCGCCGCGCACCACCCTGGCCCGGTGCACGGTCAGCTCGGGCAGCGACTTCTGCACATCGAGCACCTCGAGCACGGTGCCGTCGGCGAGCTCGAGCCGGCCGGTGTCGGCCAGCTGGCCGCCGGACTCGGCGTAGAACGGGGTGCGGTCCAGCACGACCTCGACGTCCTGGCCGGAGGCGGCGACCTGCGACGGCGCGCCGTCGACGAGCAGTCCGCGTACGGCGGCCTCGCTGACCACCTCGGCGTACCCGGTGAACTCACTGCTGCCCGAGACCCCCAGCAGAGCCCGGTAGGCGGACACGTCGACCGAGCCGGTCTTCTTGGCGCGCGAGTCCGCCTTGGCCCGCGTGCGCTGCTGCTCCATGAGCGCTCGGAAACCCGGTTCGTCCACGACAAGCCCTTGCTCGGCGGCCATCTCGAGCGTCAGGTCGATCGGGAACCCGTAGGTGTCGTGCAGTGCGAACGCCTGCCGCCCCGACAGCACACCCCCGGCCGTACGGGCACCCGGCACGGCCTGGTCGAAGATGGTCGCCCCCTTGGCGACGGTCTCCAGGAACGCCGCCTCCTCGGCCTGCGCGACCGCCTGGATTCGCCCGGTGTCGGTGACCAGGGACGGGTACTGCGGGCCCATGGCGCCGATCGAGGCCTGGACGAGGGAGGAGACGGTGGGCTCGAGCGCACCGAGCAGGCGCATGGCGCGGACGGCGCGGCGCACGATCCGCCGCAACACGTAGCCGCGACCTTCGTTGGTGGGCGTGATGCCGTCGCCCATCATCATCACCGCCGTACGCGCGTGATCGGCCACCACCCGCAGGCGTACGTCGGAGTCGGGCGCCGCACCGTAGCGGACACCGGTGAGCTCGGCCGCCCGGTCCAGGATCGCCCGTGACGTGTCGATCTCGTAGAGGTTCTCCACGCCCTGCAGGACCGTCGCCACCCGCTCCAGGCCCATGCCGGTGTCGATGTTCTGCCTCGGCAGGGGACCGGTGATGTCGAAGTCCACCTTGCTGCGCACCGCTCCTAACTGGAACTGCATGAACACTAGGTTCCACAGCTCCAGGTAGCGCTCACCGTTGACGGCCGGCCCTCCCGCGTCGCCGAATGCCGGGCCACGGTCGTAGTTGATCTCCGAGCAGGGGCCACCGGGTCCGGGCACGCCCATGTGCCAGTAGTTGTCGGCCAGCCCTAGGCGCTGGATGCGGTCCGCGGAGACCCCGATCCCGCGCCACAGGTCGTACGCCTCGTCGTCGTCGGTGAACACCGTGACCCAGAGCCGATCCTGCTCGAGGCCGTAGCCACCGTCGGACTGACTGCGCGTCATCAGCTCCCAGGCAAGCTCGATCGCCCCGGCCTTGAAGTAGTCGCCGAAGGAAAAGTTGCCGGCCATCTGGAAGAAGGATCCGTGGCGAGTCGTGCGGCCGACTTCGTCGATGTCCAAGGTCCGTACGCACTTCTGCACGCTGACTGCTCGCGGCGCCGGAGGGTCCTGCTCGCCCAGGAAGTACGGCTTGAACGGCACCATGCCGGCGTTGACCAGCAGCAGCGTCGGGTCGTCGGCCACCAGCGACGCCGAGGGCACGACCAGGTGTCCGCGGTCCTGGAAGTGGCCGAGGAACCGGCGGCGGATCTCGTCGGAGCGCACGGCCTACGCGCCGGGTGCGTCAACGACGTCGTGGGTGCCGTCCAGGCCCAGCCCGGTGCGGAGCTCGTCCTCGCGCTCGTCCATGCCGAGTCGGACCTCCGCACCGAACTCCCGCATCGCCTGCGCGAGGTTGCCCAGCGCCCCGGACAGGCCGCGCTGTGCACCCGCGGGCGTGAACCGCATGAGCGACTGAGATGCCCTGCGTACGAGCAGAACTCCAAGGGTCGCACCGAGCGCCACGTAGAACGGCCGCCGGGTCATGACCCGCCCTTGCGCTCGAGCTTGACGTCGGACTTGATGCGCTTCTCGATGTCGGCGGCCTGCCGGCGGTGGGCCGCCCGTCGTACGCCGTAGGAGAAAGCGGCAACCTTGATGACCGGGCTGCCCAGGGTGGCGCTGAACAGCGAGGTGAGTGCGGAGACGTTGCCGCTGATGGACTGCACATTGGCGGTTATCGCATCGACGCGGACGAGCTCGCTATTGACGTGCTCGACCGTCGTGGCGGTCTGGCTGATCAGCGGGACGGTCTCCCTCGTGATGCCGGCGACCAGGTTCTGCGTCTCGGCGAGCACCTGGCCGAGCTTGAGCAGCACGAGGGCCAGGAACACCACGAGCCCCACGAAGGCGATCGCGAAGATCAACCCTACGACGTCACCGAAGTGGATCACTGCTGCTCCTTGTCGGCGAGGGCGTCGAGCTCCTCGGTCGTGGGTGGTGCCGGCTTGCACCGCGGACGAAAGCCGGACGCGGCGTCCTCGGGGACGACCGCACGGTTGCCGCGCAGCACTTCGCGCAGCCCCGCGAGCCGCTCTCGCACGACGCGCTCGACCCCCAGGTCACCGGGCGAGTAGTACTCCCGCCCTGCGACCGGGTCGGGCGCGTACTGCTGTGCGACGACCCTGCCGGGAAAGTCGTGAGGGTAGCGGTAACCGCCCGGGGAGCCGTGCCCGAGCGTCGCCGCTCCGGGGTAGTGGCTGTCGCGTAGGTGCGCAGGGACCGTCCCGGTGCGGCCGGCCCGTACGTCGGCCACCGCCGTGTCGACCCCGGCCAGCACCGCATTGCTCTTGGGCGCCAGCGACAGGTGGATGACGGCCTGCGCCAGGTTGATCCGCGCCTCGGGCAGGCCGATCAGCTCCAGCGCCTGCGCGGCTGCCACCGCGACCTGCAGCGCCGACGGGTCGGCCATGCCGATGTCCTCGCTGGCGCTGACCACCAGCCGGCGGGCGATGAAGCGCGGGTCCTCACCGGCCTCGAACATCCGGGCCAGGTAGTGCAGCGAGGCGTCGACGTCAGACCCACGGATCGACTTGATGAAGCCGCTGATCACGTCGTAGTGCTGGTCGCCGTCCCGGTCGTAGCGCACTGCCGCCCGGTCCACGGCCTGCTCGAGCAGCTGCAGGGTGACGACCTCACCGACCGCTGCGGCCTCCAGCGCGGTCAACGCCCGGCGGGCATCGCCCCCGGCCAGCCGGACGAGGAAGTCCTCCGCGTCCGGCTCGACCACCACCGAGCCGGCCAGCCCCCTGTCGTCGGCGACCGCCCGGCGTACGACGGTCCGCACGTCCTCGTCGCTCAGCGGCTCGAGCGTCAGCAGCAGCGACCGCGACAGCAGCGGCGAGATGATCGAGAAGAACGGGTTCTCGGTGGTCGCGGCGACCAGCGTCACCCAGCGGTTCTCGACCGCCGGCAGCAGCGCGTCCTGCTGGGTCTTGGAGAAGCGGTGCACCTCGTCGACGAACAGGACCGTCTGCTGCCCGGACTCCCCCAGCGACCGCTTGGCCTCGGTGATGACCTCGCGCACGTCCTTGACTCCGGCGGTGACCGCCGACAGCTCGCGGAAGCGGCGGGCTGTCGAGCGGGCGATGGTCATCGCCAGGGTGGTCTTGCCGGTGCCGGACGGTCCCCAGAGGATGACCGACAGCGGGGCGTCGCCCTCGACCAAGCGGCGCAGTGGGGCGCCGGTGCCCAGCAGATGCCGCTGGCCGACGACCTCGTCCAGCGTACGGGGCCGCATCCGGACCGCGAGGGGGGCGACCCGGTCGCGAGCCTCCTGCTCACCGGCGTCGAAGAGCGTCACGCCCGCGAGCCTACGTTCGCGGCGCCAGGCAGGAACCGGCGGCGGCGCGCCGAACACAGCAGGCAGCCCATCCCCGTCGGAAGGCCCGCCATGCGTCGTACCGCCCTTGTCTCGCTGCCCGTCCTGGCCCTCGCGGTCGCCGCCGCCGCCGTCGCGCCGCCGAGCGCCGGGTCCACGACCGTCCCCGCGTCGTTGAGCTTCGGGGTCCCGCGCGTCGTGGACCCGATCCACGTCTACGGCGAGCCCGACATCACGGTCAACCCCAAAACCGGGGCGGTACACGCCAGCGGCCCGCAGGGCACCGGGACGCAGCGCTCGATCTACAACATCTCGGTCGATGGCGGCGACTCCTACCGCATCCTGCAGAACCTGCCGATGAACACCGACAAGGCGGACACGACCGGCTACCTGCCGACCAAAAGCGCCCTGGGACCGGGCGGCGGCGACACCGAGATCGCGATCGCGCACAACGGCCAGGCGTTTTTCAATGACCTGGCCGGCCTGGTGTCCTTCACCGCGCTGACCACCAAGGACGACGGCAGGACGACCTCCGTCGCCAACCCGCTGGCGATACCCAAGCCGCTCGGCGACCGGCAGTGGATGGCGCTGTTTGACCCGCAGCGGGGCGACCACACGACATCGGCGTACAAGGGGCCGGTGCCACTGAACTACATGGAGTACGCCGACCAACTCAACGGCGACCAGGTCGCCACCTCCACCGACGGCGTGGACTACTCCCACGACGCAGGCATCTACGCCAACGACGGCATCCACGCGCCCGACCACGGAGTCCCGCTGGTCGACCAGCACACCGGGAAGTTCCTCGGCCTGACGAGCAACACCACCGACGGCAACGGCAACGGCAAGGACCTGGGCCTGGTCGTCGGGGTACCCGACCCGGCCGGCAAGCTCGCGTTCCACTACAACACGGTTGCGACGGGCCTGCCCGGCAGCCCGGAGACGCTGTTCCCGGTGCTCGCCCAGGACGGCGCCCGCAACCTGTACGCGGTGTGGGTCGACCACACGACCTACCAGGTCTACTACTCGTGGGCGCCGCCCGGCACCGACAACGAGTGGAAGACCTGGTCGAAGCCCCGGGTCATCAGCCAGGCGCCGGCCAACGTGAACGTCTTCCCGTGGGTCGCGGCCGGCAAGGCGCCCGGCATCATCGACGTCGCCTGGTACGGCACGAGTAAGACGCTGAAGCAGCTCGGGGCCGACGGCCCCAGTGCCAAGCTGGACCAGTCGTGGGACCTGTACTCCAGCCAGCTCGACCATGCCGCCAGCGGCACGCCGCACGTGGTAGCAGGTCAAGGCCGCGCCGCACCCGATGCACTACAACGACATCTGCCTGCTGGGCACGCTGTGCGTGTCCGGCGCCGGCAACCGCAACCAGGCCGACTTCTTCAAGCTGGCCATCGACCCGCTCAGTGGCCGGGCCCGGATCATCTACACCGACTCCTCCAACAAGCTGTCCCAGGCCGGGAGCACCGACACCGCGGCCGACCACCAGGGCGCCGCGCTGGACACGGTCGTGACGCAGAACACCGGCCTGTCCGCGGTCACCGGCAAGCCGCTCGCGGCGCAGGAGTCGACGGCTCCGGTCAGCTCCATCACCGACCCCGCCGGTGATTCCCTGTTCAAGCCCCTTGGGGGCACCTACGTCCCGGGCGCGGACATCACCAAGCTCGACATCGCTAAGCAGGGCGCAAACCTCATCGCCACCGTGACCACCAAGGCGCCGCTGACGGGCGCCGCTCTGGCGGCCGCAACGCCCACTGCTCAGATCGTGGTCCGCTGGCAGATGGGCAACACCCTGTACTTCGCCGCCGCCGAGGCCAACGCCGCCACGGGCGCCACCAGCTACTACGGCGGCAAGACGTCCTCGGTGGACCTGTGCTCGGTGTCGGGTTGCAAGCCCAACTATCTGACGTACAACGCAGCTCCTGCCCCCGGCGTTGCCTCAGGCACCGGCTCGTCCACGGGCAACCGGTACGTCATCAAGATCCCCCTGTCGGCCGTGGGTAGCCCGACCTCGTCCAGCCTGCTCGAGGAGGTCATGGGCTTCGTGACCGCGTCCCCGCAGGCGGGGGTGGTGCCGCAGAACAACGGCGCGGACTTCGCCGACGTCGCCCCGCTGCAGCTCGAGGGCACCAAGACCTTCAACGCCCGCCTGGGTGCCCCGACCGGTTGACCCGCCGGCGGCTCTCCGCGGCCGACCTCCACCGCAGATCCCCAGCACGCAGGTGCTGGGGATCTGCTGAAGATCTTGGGCAGGGGTGAACCGAGGCGCGCGGCGGCGGCCGCGGCGGGTCAGGCGGGCTGGCTAGCCTGTACGGCGTGGCGCTGACGGTCCTGACCTCTGCGGCCGAGGTGCTCCTGGCCAGCGACCACGACCCGTACGTCCGCGGCTCGCTGCGCCGCCCGCTGGTGTCCGGCTGGGCCGGCTCGGGGGCGCTCGCCTGGCTGGCGACCGACGCCGAGGAGCGGGTCCCGTACCTGATGTCCCTCGGCGCGCCGGCGGCCGTCGCCGCGCTGATCGCCGACTTGGCGCCCGAGCTGCGGGACCGCCAGCGCGTCACCCTGCCCCGGGGCACGTCACCACTGCTGCCGGCCTGGGTCGGCCTGACCGGCACCGACTGGGACTTCCGGTGGACCGCCGCTCCCCCGCCGCCCCAGCCGGGTGAGGCGCTCGTCGTGCCAGTCGGGGACGACCTCGTGGCAACGCTGCTCACGGCCGCCTCGCCGACGGCCTCCGCACAGCCCGGTGACCCCGCCGTACGCCGGTGGGTCGGGGTCGTGGAGCACGGTGCGTTACTGGCGTGCGCGGCCGACACCAGCGCAATGACCGGCGTCGGGCACCTGTCCTCGATCGCGGTCCTGCCTTCGACGCGCGGCCGCGGGCTCGGCTCGGCGGTCACCGCTGCGCTGACCCGGATGCTGCTGGCCGACGGCTGCGACGTGGTGACCCTCGGGATGTACGCCGACAACACCGCGGGACGGGCCCTCTACGACCGGCTCGGCTTCGTCGACTCCCACCGCTTCACCTCCGGCCCACTGGTCGTCCGCAGCCGCTGGTGATCCGACCGGCACGAGGGCTCAGGGCTCCGGCAGCCAGTCGACGCCGGCCTCGGCGCGCTGCAGCGGCGTGATCGGTGTCGGCGCGCCGGTGAGCGGGTCCTGGCCGCCGCCGGTCTTGGGGAACGCGATGACCTCGCGCAGGGACTCGGCGCCGGCGAGCAGCATGACGACGCGATCCCACCCGAGGGCGATCCCGCCGTGGGGCGGGGCGCCGAAGGCGAAGGCGTCGAGCAGGAAGCCGAACTTCTCCTGGGCGGCGTCGGCGTCGATGCCCATCAGGTCGAACACCCGCTGCTGCATCTGCTGCGAGTGGATCCGGATCGAGCCACCGCCGAGTTCGGTGCCGTTGCAGACGATGTCGTAGGCGTAGGCGAGCGCGCTCCCGGGCTGGGTGTCGAAGGTGTCGGCGTACTCCGGCTTGGGCGAGGTGAAGGCATGGTGCACCGCGGTCCAGGCGCCGGAGCCGACCGCCACGTCGCCGGCGGCCTTCGCGTCCGAGGCCGGCTCGAACATCGGGGCGTCGACGACCCAGACGAACTCCCAGCGGCTGTCGTCGATGAGCCCGCAGCGCTTGCCGACCTCCAGCCGTACGGCGCCCAGCAGGGCCCGGCTCGGCGTCGGGTCGCCGGCGGCGAAGAAGACGCAGTCGCCCGCCCTGGCACCGACGTGTGCGGCGATCCCGTCGCGCTCGGCCTCGGACAGGTTCTTGGCGACCGGTCCGCCGAGCGTGCCGTCGGCCTGCACGAGCACGTACGCCAGGCCCTTAGCGCCGCGCTGGCGGGCCCAGTCCTGCCACGCGTCCAGCTGCTTTCGCGGCAGCGCGGCTCCGCCCGGCATGACCACCGCCCCGACGTACGCGGCCTGGAAGACCCGGAAAGGGGTGCCGGCGAAGTACTCGGCGCACTCGGTGAGCTCGTTGCCGAAGCGCAGGTCGGGCTTGTCGTTGCCGTAGCGGCGCATCGACTCGGCGTAGGTGATCCGCGGGATCGGCAGCGGGATGTGGGCACCGATCAGCGCCCACAGCGCGGCGACGAGCTTCTCGCCGACCGCGATGACGTCGTCCTGGTCGACGAAGCTCATCTCCACGTCGAGCTGGGTGAACTCCGGCTGGCGGTCGGCGCGCAGGTCCTCGTCGCGGTAGCAACGGGCGATCTGGTAGTACCGCTCGAGGCCGCCGACCATGAGCAGCTGCTTGAACAGCTGCGGTGACTGCGGCAGGGCGTACCAGCTGCCGGGCTGCAGTCGCACCGGTACGAGGAAGTCGCGCGCGCCCTCGGGGGTGCTGCGGGTCAGGGTCGGGGTCTCGACCTCGACGAAACCCTCGCTGTGCAGCACCTCGCGGGCGGTGCGGCTGACCTCGGACCGCAGGCGCATCGCGGCGGCCGGACCGGAGCGGCGCAGGTCCAGGTAGCGGTAGCGCAGCCGGACCTCCTCGCCGACCTCGACGTGGTCATCGATCGGGAAGGGCAGCGTCGCGCTGGTCGACAGCACGGTCAGCGCGGCGGCATCGACCTCGACGTCGCCGCTCGGCAGGTTGGCGTTCGCGCTGCCTTCTGGCCGGCTGCGGACCTCACCGGTGACCTGCACGCAGTACTCGGTACGCAGCTCGTGCGCGTCCTCGCTGCGCACGACGACCTGCACGATCCCGGACCGATCGCGCAGGTCCAGGAACGCCACCCCGCCGTGGTCCCGCCGCCGGGCCACCCACCCGGCCAGCGTGACGGTCTCGCCGGCGTGCTGCTCGCGCAGCGTTCCGGCCTTGTGCGTGCGGAGCATCTACAGCCTTCCCGAGATGGTGTCGTGCAGGTCGGTCAGCGATACGGCGGTCTGCTCGCCGCCCCGCAGGTCCTTGAGCTGTACAACGCCGGCCTCCAGGTCACGGTCACCGACGACCACTGCCAGGCGCGCCCCGGAACGGTCCGCAGCCTTCATCGCACCCTTGAGGCCGCGGTCGCCGTACGCCAGGTCGGTCGCGATGCCGTGCCCGCGCAGGTCCGCGACGGTGGTGACGGCCCACGCCTTGGCCGTCGAGCCAAGGGGTACGACGAAGACCTGCAGCCCCGGCTGCGCCGTGGCGATCCCCTCGGCGTCGAGGGCGAGCAGGGTGCGCTCCAGGCCGAGCGCCCAGCCGATCCCGGGCAGGGGCGGGCCGCCGATCGACTGCGACAGCCCGTCGTACCGCCCCCCGCCGCCGACCGCGGATTGGGCGCCGAGGCCGTCGTGGACGAACTCGAAGGTGGTGCGCATGTAGTAGTCGAGCCCGCGCACCAGCAGCGGCGCCGTCTCGTAGGCGAGGCCGAGCGCGGTCAGGTGCTGCTGCACCGCCTCGTGGTGCTCCCGGCACGCCTCGCACAGCGAGTCCTCCAGGAGCGGGGCGTCGGCCAGCTGCGCCTGCAGCTGCGGCCGCTTGTCGTCCAGCACCCGCAGCGGGTTGAGGGCCGCCCGGGCGCGGGTCGCCTCGTCCAGGTCGAGCCCGGCCAGGAAGGCCGCCAGCGCCGCGCGGTACGCCGGCCGGCAGACCGGGTCCCCGAGACTGGTCAGCAGCAGCCGGACCTGGGTGAGGCCCAGCCGCGAGAAGCCCTCCGAGGCAAGGGCGATGACCTCTGCGTCCAGGGCCGGGTCGACCAACCCGACCGCCTCGACGCCGACCTGCTGGAACTGCCGAAACCGCCCCGCCTGCGGCCGCTCGGCCCGGAACATCGGCCCGGCGTACCGCAGCTTGACCGGCAGCTGGCCGTGGTGCAGCCCGTGCTCGAGCACAGCGCGTACGACGCCGGCGGTGCCCTCGGGACGCAGGGTCAACGACCGGCCACCGCGGTCGGTGAAGGTGTACATCTCCTTCCTGACGACGTCGGTGCTCTCCCCGACCCCGCGGGCGAACAGCTCGGTGTCCTCGAACACCGGCGGCTCGACGTAGGCGTAGCCGGACAGCGCGGCGGGCTCGAGCAGGCCGTCCCGTACCGCCAGGAAGGCCGAGCCGGGCAGCACGTCGTAGGTCCCCTTGGGGGCCTGGAAGACCATCTACAGTCCCCGGGAGGGCGACACCGCGGCGAGGTCCTGCAGGTAGGGGTTGGTGGCCCGCTCGCGCCCGATCGTCGTGGACGGGCCGTGGCCGCAGTGGACCACGGTCGCATCGGCCAGGGGCATGACCTCCCGGGCGAGCGAGACCTGCATGTCGGCGAGGGACCCGCCGGGCAGGTCGCAGCGACCGATCGAGCCCTGGAACAGCACGTCACCGGAGAAGACGGTCCCCTCGAGCCCGAACATCACCGAGCCCGGTGTGTGCCCCGGCGCGAAGGCCGTGCTGATCGCCAGCCCGGCAAGCTCCAGCGGCACGGCCGGGTCGAGCAGGGCGACATCGGAGGGCTCGGTCCAGCTCAGGCGGCCCCCGAACAGCTGCCGGCTCTGCGGGCTGAGGCCCTTCATCGGGTCCGCGAGCAGCTCGCGGTCGAGCGGGTGGATCCAGGCCGGGATGCCCCTAGCGCCGCAGACCGGCGTGACGGAGAAGGTGTGGTCCAGGTGGCCGTGGGTGAGCAGGACCGCGACCGGTTGCAGCCGCAGCTCGCGCAGCAGTTCGTCGAGCTCGTCCTGCACCCCGATGCCCGGGTCGACCACGACGCACTGCTCGCCCTCACCCGGGGCGACGACCCAGCAGTTGGTGTCGAACGCAGCAGCCGGGAACCCACGCACGAGCACGGTCGTCATCTCCTCAAGGACAGGCGGTCGTTCGACCCTACCGACGCGTGCCGCCGCCAGCCGAGCGGGTTTGCCTACACTCCCGGCACGTACGACCCCCTGAACTCGACGTGGAGGATGAGCGTGGCCAGCAGCAAGCGCGAGCGAGAGCTCGCCCGGATGAGGGCAGAGCGCCAGGCCGCCCGCCGGCAGGCTGTCCAGGCACGTCGCCGCCAGCGCAACGCCACCGTCGCGAGCGTCGCGGCAGTCGTCGTCGTGCTCGCTCTCGTAGTCGGGGCGGTCCTGCTCCTGCGGGGAGGCAGCAAGAAGCCGCCGGTTGCGGCTGCCGTCACCCCGCCACCGATCGCTACCGCCAGCGCCTCGCCGAGCGCCGCCAAGCCGGGTACGTGCACCTACACCAAGTCCGGCACGGCCTCCAAGCAGCTCGGCGGCAAGCTGCCGCCGACGTCCGGCGTCGAGCAGACCAAGCCGGTGACCGAGCAGATCCTCACCAGCCAAGGCGAGATCGACGTCAAGCTGCTCACCGCCAAGGCCCCGTGCACCGTCAACAACTTCACCGCGCTGGCGGCGTTCCACTTCTTCGACGCCACGCCGTGCCACCGCCTGACCACCCAGGGCATCTTCGTCCTGCAGTGCGGCGACCCGAGCGGCACCGGCTCAGGTGGACCGGGCTGGAAGTTCAACGACGAGAACCTCAAGGGCGCCACCTACCCGCGCGGCACCCTGGCGATGGCCAACAGCGGGCCGGACACCAACGGCAGCCAGTTCTTCCTGGTCTACAAGGACAGCCAGTTGCCGCCGTCGTACACACCCTTCGGCACCATCACCAAGGGCCTCAACGTGCTCGACAAGGTCGCCGCCGGTGGCTCGATCCCGGCCGGGGACGGCAAGCCCAAGGTCGCGGTCCGGATCCTCAAAGTCGTCCGCCCCAAGTCCTGACCCCCTGCCCCCCTGCCCCGCCCGCCCCCTCGGGGCGCGATCTTGACGCTCTGGTGCGCGACACGCCGTCTCGCGGACGCAAGCGTCAAGATCGCCGCAGGAGGCGGGCGGGGGGTGCGCCGCAGGAGTGGGCGCCGCAGGAGTGGCGGGCACGGGTGGCGGACTGGAGGGTGGCGGGCGGTCAGGAGGTGACGCGGTAGGCGTCGTACACGCCTTGGACGGATCGGACCTGGGCCAGCAGGTGCCCGAGGTGCTTGGGATCGGCCATCTCGAAACAGAAGCGGGAGACCGCCACCCGGTCCCGGGTCGTGGTCACGGTCGCGGACATGATGTCGACGTGTGCGTCGGACAGCACGCGGGTCACGTCGGACAGCAGGCGGCTGCGGTCGAGCGCCTCGACCTGGATGTTGACCAGGAACAGCGAGGCCGCCGTCGGCGCCCACTCCACCTCGACCAGGCGGTCCGCGTCGGCTGTAAGGCCTTTGGTGTTGACGCAGTCGGCGCGGTGCACGCTCACGCCACGACCGCGGGTGACGAAGCCGACGACCTCGTCGCCGGGGACCGGCGTGCAGCAGCGGGCCAGCTTGACCCACACGTCGCTAGCCCCCTTGACCATGATCCCGGGGTCGGTCGTCGGGCGGTTGCGGGCGGGGCGGGTCGGCGCTGCGGTCTCCGCGAGGTCCTCCACGGCGCCCTCGGCGCCGCCCATCGCCGCCATGATCTTGTGCACGACGCTCTGCGCGGACAGCCGGCCCTCGCCGACTTCGACGTACAGGGCCGTGACGTCGGTCAGGTGCAGGTCCTTGGCCAGGTTGGACAGCACGTCGCCGCCGAGCAGTCGCTGCAGCGGCAGCCCCGCCTTGCGTACTGCCCGGCCGATCTGGTCCTTGCCGGTGTCGACCGCGTCCTCGCGCCGCTCCTTGGCGAACCACTGGCGGATCTTGTTGCGGGCCCGCGGGCTCTTGACGAACTGCAGCCAGTCCTGGGACGGGTGCGCCGTCTCGGCCTTGCTGGTGAAGATCTCGACGACATCGCCGTTGTCGAGCGGTGACTCGAGCGGTACGAGCCGGCCGTTGACCCGCGCTCCGATGCAGCGGTGGCCGACCTCGGTGTGCACGCCGTAGGCGAAGTCGACCGGCGTCGCCCCTGCCGGCAGCGACACGACATCGCCCTTGGGCGTGAACACGAAGACCTCGGCCGAGTGCAGGTCGAAGCGTAGGGAGTCCAGGAACTCGCCCGGGTCGGCCGCCTCCTTCTGCCAGTCCAGCAGCTGTCGCAGCCAGGCCATGTCATCGCCCTTGACGGGCGTGCTGACCGCGCCGCCCTCCTTGTACTTCCAGTGGGCGGCGATGCCGTACTCGGCCCGCTTGTGCATCTCCAGGGTCCGGATCTGCAGCTCGACCGGCTTGCCCTCGGGTCCGATCACCGAGGTGTGCAGCGACTGGTACATGTTGAACTTCGGCATCGCGATGAAGTCCTTGAACCGGCCGGGAACCGGGGACCACAGGGCGTGCACGGTGCCGAGTGCGGCATAGCAGTCGCGCACCGAGTCCACGGTGATGCGGATGCCCACCAAGTCGTAGATGTCGGTGAAGTCCCGGCCGCGCACGATCATCTTCTGGTAGATCGAGTAGTAGTGCTTGGGTCGGCCGGTGACCGTCGCCCGGATCTTGGCCGCCTTGAGGTCGGCCTCGATCTTGGTGGTGACCTCGGCCAGCTGGGTGTCCCGGGACGGCGCCCGATCGGCCACAAGGCGCACGATCTCGTCGTACCGCTTCGGGTAGAGGGTGGCGAAGGCCAGGTCCTCCAGCTCCCACTTCAAGGTGTTCATGCCGAGGCGGTGCGCCAACGGGGCGAAGATCTCCAGCGTCGCGGTCGCGATGCGCTGCTGCTTGTCCTGCTTGAGAAAGCCCAAGGTGCGCATGTTGTGCACCCGGTCGGCGAGCTTGATGACCAGCACCCGGGGGTCGCGGGCCATCGCCACGACCATCTTGCGGATCGTCTCGGCCTCGGCCGCCTCGCCGTACTCGATCTTGTCGAGCTTGGTCACGCCGTCGACGAGGTGAGCGACGTCCACGCCGAACTCCTCGCGCACCGCCTCCAGCGTGTACGGGGTGTCCTCGACCGTGTCGTGCAGCAGCGCAGCGACCAGCGTCGTGGTGTCCATGCCGAGCTCGGCCAGGATCGTGGTGACCGCGAGCGGATGGGTGATGTACGGGTCGCCGCTGCGTCGCTGCTGGTCGCCGTGCGCCTGCTCCGCCACCTCATACGCCCGCTGCACCAGCCGCAGGTCGGCCTTCGGGTGGCTCGCCCGAATCGTCCGGTTGAGCGGCTCCAGGACCGCTGGCGTCCCGCCGGGCTTGGTCGCGGTGAGCCGGGCCAGGCGGGCGCGCACGCGACGGCCGGAGGCCGAACCGCTGCCGCGCTCGACCTCGGCGTCCCGCTGCTGGGGGGGGCCCGGGACCTGCAGATCCGCGGAGGCGTGGACGGGCGCCTCGGGCGCCTGGACGGCAGGCCCAGCAGGGACGTCTGCGGCCACAGGCGACTCCTCACGCTCGGTCCCTCCAGTGTACGGCGACGTGCACTCCGGGATCACGAGCCACACCCGGGCGCGCCGAGGCGCGGTCAGTAGGTAAGCAGGGCGTGCACGTCGCGACCAGGCAGGGCGGCTCGCCCCGACAACGTGCTCAGCTCGAGCAGCACCGAGATGCCGACGACGATGCCCCCGGCCCGCTCGGCCAGGTCGACCGCCGCCGCGGCGGTACCACCGGTGGCCAGGACGTCGTCGACGACGAGCACCCGGTCACCCGGCTCGAGGGCGTCCCGGTGCACCTGCAGCGCGTTGCTGCCGTACTCCAGCTCGTACGCCGCCTCGTGCACCTCACCCGGCAGCTTGCCGGGCTTGCGCACCGGCACGAAGCCGGCGCCGAGGTGGTAGGCGACGGGGGCGGCGATCAGGAAGCCCCGGGCCTCGATGCCGAGCACCTTCTCGACGGTGCCTCGCCCGTGGTGAGCCACGATCGCACCGACCGCGCCCGCAAAGGCGATGTGGTCCGCCAGCAGGGGGCTGATGTCCTTGAACACGATGCCGGGCGTCGGGAAGTCCGGCACGTCCAGGACCCGGCTGCGCAGCAGCGCATCGAGATCGAGCATCAACGCTTGCGCTTGCCCGACGGTCGACTCGGGCGGGTGCCCTTCTTGCGCGGCGCGGGGCCTTTGCCGGCCGGGCGGCGGGCGGCAGCCGACCCGGCGCCGCCGGCGCCGCTCTGCCCGATCACCGTCGAATCGATGACCGTCGACCCCGACGTGGTGGGCGCGGCCTGCAACGCCTCGGCGGTGACCGCTACGGACCCGCCGGTCGCCATCGCTGCCGCGGGCACCGCTACGCCGCGGCCGACGGTCGGACGCCCCTGACTGCTGCCGCCTCGCTTGGCCAGGACCCGGGCGGACAACGCCTGGAACTGCGGCTCGCGCTCCTTGAGGTCGGCCAGCAGCGGCGTCGCGAGGAACAACGAGGAGTACGCGCCTGCGGCCAACCCGACGAACAACGCCAGCGCCAGGTCCTTCAGGGTGCCGGCGCCGAGCAGCAGCGCGCCCACGAACAACAGGCCGGAGACCGGCAGCAGAGCGATGAGCGAGGTGTTGATCGAGCGCATGAAGGTCTGGTTGACCGCGAGCTCGGCCTGCTCGGAGTACGTCGTGCTGCTGCCCGAGGCCAACGACCTGGTGTTCTCCTCGACCTTGTCGAACACCACGATCGTGTCGTACAGCGAGTAGCCGAGCACGGTCAGCAAGGCGATCACCGTGGACGGCGTCACGACGAAACCGGTGACGGAGTAGATGCCCGCCGCCAGGAAAAGGTCGTGGATGAGGGCAACGATCGCCGAGATCGCCATCTTGGGCTCGAACCGGATCGAGATGTAGACGATCACCGCGACGAGGAAGGCCACCAGGCCCTGCAGCGCCTTGTTGGTGATCTGCTTGCCCCACGCCGGCCCGACGTCCTGGAACCCGACCGCGTCCGGCGACACGTGGAAGCGACCGGCGAGCCCGTTGATGAGGGTGTCCTTTTGCGCATTGGTCAACGGACCGGACTCCACCCGCAGGGAGGTGCCGCCGTTGCTGGTGCCGACCGTCTGGACGATGGCGTCGTTGATGCCGAGCGAAGAGATGTAGGACCGGCTGTCCTGCACGCTGACGCTCTTTGTCGCCGGCACAGTGAAGATGTCGCCGCCCTTGAACTCCACCCCGAGGTTGAACCCGCGCACCAGCATGCTGACCAGCGCGATCAGCACCAGGACGGCGCTCACGACGTAGAAGCGCTTGCGCCGCTGGATCAGCGGGAAGCTGGTCTCGCCGCGGTAGAGCCGGTGGGCCATGCCCATGTCAGGCCTCTCGGGAGGTGGGGACGACGCGGGACGAGCCGGCGCCGGCGGGGACCGGCTGTGCGGCAGCAGTGCCTGACAGCCCGCGGCGCGGTCCACCGGTCGAGGGCTGACCGCCCTCCGGTCCGAAGAAACCGGTCAGGCGGCTGCGCGAGAACCACCGGAACCGCGACAGATAGGAGATGAGCGGCCGGGTGAACAGGAACACCACGACGATGTCGAGCACAGTCGACAGGCCGAGGGTGAAGGCGAAACCGCGCACTCCGCCGACCGAGACGAAGTACAGGATGACGGCCGCGAGGAAGGACACGGTGTCCGCCGACAAGATGGTGCGCCGGGCCCGGACCCAGGCGCGGTCCACGGCCGAGCGCGGAGTACGGCCCTCCTTGATCTCATCCTTGAGCCGTTCGAAGTAGACGACAAAGGAGTCGGCGGTGATGCCGACCGCCACGATGAACCCGGCGATGCCAGCCAGCGACAGCGCGAACCCGATCTCCTTGCCGAGCAGGCTCACCATCGCGTATGTCAGTGCCGCCGAGGTCAGCAGGCTGGCGATGGTCACCAGCCCGAGCGCCCGGTAGTACAGCAGCGAGTAGACGACGACGGCCAGCAGGCCAAGACCGCCTGCCAGCAGGCCGCTGTGCAGCTGGTCCCCGCCGAGCGAGGCGGACAGAACTTGGGTGTCGCCGGCCCGGAAGGTAAGCGGCAGCGCGCCGTACTTGAGGTCGTTGGCGAGGGCCTGCGCCTCCTTCTGGGTGAACCGGCCGCTGATCTGGGCGTCGCTCTGGATGACGCTCTGGATGGCGGGGGCGCTCTCGACGAGCCCGTCCAGGACGACGGCAACCCGGGTCATCGTCGGCGCGGTCTTACGGGTCAGCTCCGTGAACTTGTCCTGGCCCGAGCCAGTGAACTGCACGTTGACCACGATGCCGATGCCGCTGGAATCGGTACCGACGGTGGCGCCCTTGACGTCGCTGCCGCGGACCTTGGCGACGTCGAGCTGGTATTTCTCCCCGCCGTCACTGCTGCAGGCGACGATCTGTTTGTCCGGGTCGTCCTCGATGACGCCGCTCTGCCGCGCCTTCGGGTTGGTGCAGTCCAGCGCCGCGAAGCTCTGGGGGGTGAACAGGTCGCCGGTGTGGACGAGCGGACCGCCGGCGGCCGTGGGAGCGGGCGCGGCCGGCGCCGTGGTCGCGGGTGCGGCAGGCGTGGTGGCGGCCTTGGGAGCGGCTGGCCTGGGCGCGGTGGTCTTGAGCGGGCTGCTGGGCGCCGGGCTAGGGGCCGCGAGCAGCCCGGCGGTGATCGGTCGTTTTCGCGGCGTGGTCGGGACCGACGTGGCCTTCGGCGCTACCTTGCCGGGGGCCGGGGTGGGCGCGGCCTTCGGGGTGGGCGCGGTTGGCGGCACGGGCAGCCGGGACGGCTGTGAGGGCTGGGAGTTCAGCACCTCGCGGAAGCGCAGCTGCGCGGTCTTGGTGACGTTGGCAATGTTGCCGCGGTTGCCGCCGGGCACGCTCACAACGATGTTGTCGCCCTCGGTGACGACCTCCGCCTCGGAGACTCCCGCCCCGTTCACCCGCTTGCTGATGATAGCGACGGCCGTGTCGAGCTGGGTTGCCGTCGGCCGCTGACCCTTGGTCCCGTTGGCCTGCAGGATCACGCTGGCGCCACCGCGCAGGTCCAGGGCCAGCTTCGGCGTCAGCGGCTTGCCCCCGGTCCCGCCGAACACGACGCCTGCGTAGAGCAGGGCGAGCAGGAGGAGCAGGACGCCGAAGTACCTGCCGACGTGCAGCCGGCCTCGCTTCGACGGACCGGGACGTGCCACGGGGAGGGGTCTCCTGTCTCGGGCGCCGCTGCTCGGCGCAGGTGCCGCTCACTGTCCGCGGCGCAGTCCGGCCGAGTCTACCTAGCGTCTTGCTCCGTCAACGGCTCCGAGCTTGGCCGGGTTCCGCCCGCGTCGCCGTCGGGGGCACCGCTCACGTCTCGGCATCACCCAGGTCCAGCGGCAGTACGTCGACCGGTCGGGGCGGCCGCAGCCCGAGGTGTGCCCACGCGGCGGACGTCGCGACCCGCCCCCTGGGGGTGCGCAGGACCAGGCCGGTGCGCACCAGGAACGGCTCCGCAACCTCCTCGACCGTCTCGGCCTGTTCGCTCACCGCGACCGCGAGGGTCGACAGGCCGACCGGGCCGCCGCCGAAGCGCTGGACCAGGGCCTCCAACACGGCCCGGTCCAGCCGGTCCAGGCCGAGCTCGTCGACGTCGTACACCGTGAGGGCGTCCCGGGCCACCGCCCGGGTGACCCGGCCGTCGGTGCGGACCTCGGCGTAATCCCGCACCCGGCGCAGCAGTCGGTTGGCGATGCGTGGTGTGCCGCGGGAGCGGCTGGCGATCTCCGCCCCACCGTCCCGGTCGAGCTGCACGCCGAGCAGGCCGGCGGAGCGGACGAGCACCCGCTCGAGCTCGGCGGGGCTGTAGGGCTCCATGTGAGCGGTGAAGCCGAACCGGTCGCGCAGCGGCCCGGTCAGCAGGCCGGCCCGGGTCGTGGCGCCGACGAGGGTGAACGGGGCTACCTCCAGCGGGATCGCCGTCGCGCCCGGCCCCTTGCCGACGATGACATCAACCCGAAAGTCCTCCATCGCGGCGTACAGCAGCTCCTCGGCAGCGCGGGCGATGCGATGGATCTCGTCGATGAACAGCACCTCGCCCTCATTGAGGGAGGACACCAGCGCCGCCAGGTCGCCGGCCCGCTCGAGTGCCGGGCCGCTGGTGATCCGGATGCCGGTCCCCAGCTCAGCCGCGATGATCATCGCCAGCGACGTCTTGCCCAGTCCCGGGGCACCGGACAGGAGCACGTGGTCCGGCGGCCGTCCGCGGCGGCGCGCGCTTTCGAGCACCAGCGACAGCTGCTCGCGGACCCGCTCCTGCCCGACGAACTCCTCCAGCCGTCGCGGCCGCAGTGCGGAGTCCACGCCGAGGTCGTCCGCAACGGCCTCCGGGCGTACCAGCTCGCCGCCGCTGCCACGCGCCGACAGCTCGCCGGCCTCGCGCGCCGACAGCTCCTCCGGCGTCACCGTCGGCGCGGGCCGGAGCGGACGGGACGCGTGGCCCGGGCGCCTCGCGCAGCCCCGAGGCTGGTCACCGGGCGCGACCCAACAGGGCGAGCGCCTCGCGCAGCAGCACCGGTACATCGCCGTCGCTCGCGCCCGGATGCGCCTGGGCCAGTCGTACGACCGCGTCGTCGGCCTGCCCCCCGGTCCAGCCCAGTCCGACCAAGGCCGAGCTGAGGGTGTCCCGCCAGGGGGCCTGCCCCACGCGGTCCGACGCCGGGCGCGGGCCGGCGGCGATCTTGTCCTTGAGCTCGAGCACGAGCCGCTGAGCACCCTTGCGGCCGATGCCGGGCACCAGGCACAGCGCGACGAGGTCCTCGGCGAGCAGGGCCCGCTGCAGCCCCTCGGGCGTGTGCACCGTCAACACGGCCTGGGCCAGCTTCGGCCCGACCCCGCTGGAGCTCTGCAGCAGCTCGAACAGCTCCCGCTCCTGCTCGTCGGCGAAGCCGTAGAGCGTCAAGCTGTCCTCGCGCACCACCAACGAGGTCGACAGGGTTGCCTCCTCCCCCACCCGCAGCCGGGCCCGCGTGCCTGGCGTGGTCTGCACTGCCAGCCCGATGCCCCCGACGCGCAGCACCACGCCCGCCTGCGGGAGCGCGACGACCGTCCCCGAAAGACTGGCGATCACCGTCCAGCTCCGGCAGCAAGGGCGGCACGATCTGCACCGGCGGCCAATCGAGCCAGGCCCGGTGCGCGCCAGAGGTGGCAGACCGCGAGGGCTAGGGCATCCGTGGCGTCGGCCGGTCGGGGTGGAGTCGGCAGATGCAGGATGCGCGTGACCATGGTCCCGACCTGGTTCTTGTCCGCGCGGCCGGAGCCGGTGACCGCGGCCTTGACCTCGCTGGGGGTGTGCAACGCGACCGGGATGCCCCGCCGAGCGGCGCACACGATGGCGACGGCGCCGGCCTGCGCGGTGCCCATGACGGTACGGACGTTGGCCTGGGAGAACACCCGCTCGATCGCGACGGCATCCGGCCGGTGGAGGTCGAGCCAGGCCTCGAAGGCCCGCTCCAGCGCGACCAGGCGCAGCCCCAGCTCGTCCCCGGACGGGGTACGGACGACGTCGACGGCCACCAGCGTGGCGCGTCCGGGGGCGCCGTCCACGACGCCAAGACCGCACCGGGTCAGCCCGGGATCGACGCCCAGCACCCGCACGCCCCACCCCCTCCGCCGCGTCCGGCCCACAGGTGAACACCTGTTCGACCAGGAGCCTAGGCCGATAGCGCGGCCTCCGGTGGAGGCGCGCCCGACCAGCTGCCCACGACCCATCCCCTGCCGCCCGTACCCGACTGTGATGATCATCCGCTGGATCGATGAGGGCTGAGCCGTCCCAGGGCCCGGTGGATCATCGCAGCTGCTGATGATCATCAGGATGCCTGGGCGCAATGGGTGTACAGCACTGCGCAATGCGTGCTGCGCGCCGTACGACCGTCAAACGCTTTCGAGCACCTCATCGCTCACGTCGAAGTTGGCCCAAACGTTCTGCACGTCATCGAGGTCCTCCAGTGCGTCGACGAGCTTGAGCACCTTGCGGGCCACCTCGTCCTCGAGCGGGATGCTCATCCCCGGCAGCCAGGCGATATCGGCCGAGTCCACCTCCAGCCCTGCGGCTGCGCAGGCGAGCCGCAGCGCGTGGGTGTCCGTGGCGTCGCAGACGATCTCGAACGCGTCGTCCTGCTCGTTCACCTCTTCGGCGCCGGCGTCGAGCACCGCCAGCAGGACGTCGTCCTCGGTCAGGTCGCTGGTCCGCCGTACCAGCACGACGCCCTTGCGGGAGAACAGATAGGACACCGAACCCGGGTCGGCCGGGTTGCCACCGTTGCGGTTGATTGCGGTACGCACCTCCGCGGCCGCCCGGTTGCGGTTGTCGGTCAGGCACTCGACGAGGATGCCGACACCGCCCTGGCCGTACGCCTCGTAGGTGATCTCCTCGTACGCCGCGGCGTCGCCCATCGCGCCACTGCCGCGTTTGACCGCGCGCTCGATGTTGTCATTGGGCACCGACAGCCGCTTGGCACCGGCGATGGCATCGGCCAGCGTCGGGTTGCCGGAGACGTCGCCACCGCCGGTACGCGCCGCGACCTCGATCGTCTTGATCAGCTTGGCGAACAGCTTGCCGCGCTTGGCGTCGACGACCGCCTTCTTGTGCTTGGTCGTCGCCCACTTGGAATGGCCGCTCACGGTGCCCCCTTTTCGGTTTCCTGCGCCGCCATCTTGTCATCCTGGCGGTCCTGGTCGGCGGGCTGCTGCGTCTCCATGGCCCGGCGCACCATCTGCACGAACAATGCGTGCACCCGGCCGTCACCGGTCAGCTCGGGGTGGAACGACGTCGCCAGCAACCGGCCCTGCCGTACCGCCACCGGGTGGCCGCCGACCCGCGCCAGCACCTCGACCCCGTTGCCGACGCCCTCCACCCAAGGAGCGCGGATGAAGACCGCGTGCACCTCGCCCACTCCGTCCAACTCGAGCTGGGCCTCGAAGGAGTCGATCTGGCGGCCAAAGGCGTTGCGGCGGACGACGACGTCCAAGCCGCCGAGCGTGGGCTGCCCGGGCCGGCCGTCCCGGACCTGATCGGCCAGCAGCACCATGCCCGCACACGTGCCGTACGCCGGCAGACCAGCCGCGAGGACCCGCTGCAACGGCTCCAGCAGCTCGAAGACGGTGAGCAGGCGGCCCATGGTGGTGGACTCACCGCCCGGCAGGATGATCCCGTCCAGACCGGTCAGGTCCCCGGCGCGACGTACCTCGACCGGTTCGGCGCCGGCGGCGCGCAGGGCCGACAGGTGCTCCCGGACGTCACCCTGCAGCGCCAGCACCCCGATCCGCGGCGCCGTCCTACTGGGCTCCCGCAGGGCCGGGGGCCCGGGGGTCACCAGCCGCGGGTGGCCAGCAGGTCGCCGGCGCCGAGGGAGTCGGCGGCGATCCCGACCATGGCCGCGCCGAGCCCGCGGCTGACCTTGGCGATCCGGTCGGCGTCCCGGAAGTAGGCCGTGGCCTCGACGCAGGCCCGGGCGCGCTGCGAGGGGTCGCCGGACGTGAAAATGCCGCTACCGATGAACACTCCGTCGGCGCCGAGCTGCATCATCATGGCCGCGTCCGCGGGCGTGGCGACGCCACCGGCGGTGAACAGCACGACGGGAAGCCGACCGAGCTCGGCGGTCTGCCGAACCAGCTCGACCGGGGCCCGCAGGTCCTTCGCCGCGGCGAAGATCTCGCTGGAGTCCATGACCGTCAGACGCCGGATCTGGCCCAGGATGGTACGGATGTGGGTGGTCGCCTGTGACACGTCCCCGGTGCCTGCCTCCCCCTTGGAGCGGATCATCGCGGCGCCCTCGGAGATGCGCCGGAGCGCCTCGCCGAGGTCGGTCGCGCCGCAGACGAACGGGACGGTGAAGCCGGCCTTGTCGATGTGGTGGGCGTAGTCGGCGGGGGTCAGCACCTCGGACTCGTCGATGTAGTCGACACCGATCGCCTGCAGCACCTGCGCCTCGACGAAGTGCCCGATGCGGGCCTTGGCCATGACGGGGATCGTGACCTCGGCCTGGATGCCCTCGATCAGGTCTGGATCGCTCATCCGCGCCACCCCGCCGTCGCGGCGGATGTCGGCGGGTACCCGCTCGAGGGCCATGACCGCGACCGCGCCGGCGTCCTCGGCGATGCGCGCCTGGTGGGCGTCTACGACGTCCATGATGACGCCACCCTTGAGCTGCTCGGCCATGCCGCGCTTGAGTAGCGGCGAACCGGTGGTCACACTGTCCTCGGCCATGTCGACATCGTAGTTCAGCGGTAGGTCAGCGGCCCACCTGCCGGGAGCAGCAATATGCAGTCTGGGCCGCCGGCCCCGGTCAGGCAAGTGCCGTGTCGTCGATGTCGAAGTAGGTCGGCACCGCCCGGTGGCCGGCCAGACGCAGGGCGCGGGGCAACCGGCGGCGGCGCAGCGCGCGGGTGTCCTTGACAGCGGAGTTGTGGAACGACCGGGCCAGACCGACCCGTGTCGAGGCCGTACGGAGCTCCTCGAGAGCAGTGTCGCGCGGCAGCCGGTCCGCCGCGGCCCGCAGGGCCCGGGACAGGTCGTTCTCCACCGCCTCACGGCCCTGCGGGCCGGCGCCCAGCGACGCCGACGCGGCACAGTCCAGGGCGCGCGCCTCGGGCCCCTCCGGCAGGTGCGGCAATAGCGCCCTGGCGGCGGCGGCGCGGCGTGCCAGCTGGGCATCCAGGGCCGCCCAGGCCGCGTCGACCCGGGCGTGCATGCGGTCCAGCCGGCCGGCCGTCCAGGTCACGTACGAGGCGAGCAGTACGACGACGAACACGACCTCGACAACGGTCACGGCGCAACGCGGTCCCGCACCACGGCCAGCCAGCGGCGCAGCGTCTCCGACACCCGGCCCGGGTCGTCGTCCTGCCCGTCGTCCACCACGTCCAGCTCGTCGGTCGTGTCCTCGAGCTCGACCGGCGCTGCGGGCGCGACGGTCTCGTACACCTCGATGACCTGACGGGTGATCTGCGGCCAGTCGTACGCCGTCACCGCCTGCCGCCCGCGCTCGGCCAACACGTCCCGACGGGGGGCGTCGAGCAGCAGGGCAGCCAACTCGGCGGCCAGGGCGCCTGCGTCGCCCACCGGGAACAGCACCCCCGCCCGGCCGTCCTGCAGCACGCGACGGAACGCCTCGAGGTCGCTCGCCACCACGGGCGTACCGCTCGCCATCGCCTCGATCAGCACGACGCCGAAGCTCTCACCGTGGGTGTTGGGCGCGCAGTAGACAGCGCCGCTGGCGTAGACCCCGGCCTTGTCGGCCTCGCGGATCAACCCGAGCAGCTCCACCCGGCTGCGCAGCCCCGGCGGGACCGTCGCCCACACCTGCTCGAGGTCTCCCGGGCCGGCCACCAGCAGCCGGACCTGCGGTACGGCGGCGACCAGGGCCGGGAGCGCCGCGAGCAGCACGGCGAGTCCCTTGCGGTCCTCGTCGATGCGCCCGAGGAACACGACGGTGTCGGCCGGGTCCCGGCCGGGCAGCGGCCGGGCTCCGGCGAAGCGGGCGACCGACACGCCGTTCGGCACCAGCACGGCGTCGGCTCCGAGGTGCTCCATCACCACGCGGCGCGCCGCCGGAGACACTGCGATCCGACCCGTGATCTTCTCCAGTCCTGGCTGCAGGGTCGTGCCGAACACGTGCAGGAACCTGCTGCGGGCGGTAGCGGTGTGGAACGTCGCCACCATCGGGCCGCGGGCGGCGAAGCAGGCCAGCATCGACAGCGAGGGCACGGTGGGCTCGTGCAGGTGCAGCACGTCGAACCGGCCCCGACGCAGCCACCGCCTGGTGCGGGTCAGCGAGACCGGACCGAAGGCCAGCCGCGCCACCGATCCGTTGTACGGCACGGGAACGGCCCGCCCACCCGGCACGACGTACGCAGGGAGCGCCGCGGCCTCGACGTCGTCGACGGGCGTCAGCACCGAGACCTCGTGGCCGAGCGCGAGCAGGCTCTCGGCCAGGTCGCGTACATGCGCCTGCACCCCGCCGGGGACGTCCCAGGTGTAGGGGCAGACGATCCCGATCCTCACCGCGCGACCTGACGGCGCGGGTCGGCGGGGTCGAGGTCGTCGAGCCAGAAGCGCTGCAGCATGTGCCAGTCCGCGGGACTCTCGGCGATGCCGGCGGCAAAGGCGTCCGCCATGCCCTGCGTCATTGTGGGCACGTCGGAGTGCCGGACGTAGGGATGGAAGCGGATCCGCCAGCCGGTCGGGGAGAACGCCAAGGTCACCGGAAGCAGGCGTGCCCCGGTGGCCAGCGCGAGCGCCGCGGGGCCGGCCGGCATTCGCGCCGCCGCCCCGAAGAACTCCACGTCCACCCCGCGGGGCGTGAGGTCCCGGTCGCCCAGCAGGCACAGCGTCCGACCGGCCTCGAGCCGCTCGGTCAGCACCTCGTACGGCGGCCGCGCACCACCTGTGAGCGGCAGCACCTCCATGCCGAGCCCCTCGCGGAAGGCCACGAACCGTTCGTAGAGCGACTCGGGGCGCAGCCGCTCGGCGACCGTCGTGAACGGCGCCCCGGTGACCCCGCACCAGGCCCCCGCGGCGTCCCAGTTGCCGGTGTGCGGGAGCGCCATGATCGTGCCCGTGGCCGCCGCCACCGCATCGCGCAGCAAGTGCTCGTCCACGGTGACGGTCCGCGCGACCACCCGCTCGAGCGGCAACTCCGGCAGCCGGAACACCTCACACCAGTAGCGCGCGTAGGACCGCAGCGCCGCCCGCGACAGGTCCTCCCCCGGAGCGACCCGCTCCAGGTTGGCCCGCAGGCGATCGACCCCCCTGCCGCCCCGCACGTGTGCGAGATCGGCTCCGCTGCGAAACAACTGCTGCGCCAACGACTCCGGCAACGCCCGCACGAAGGCCCACCCGCCGGCGTACGACGTGGCAGTCAGCAGATCCGCGACCCGGGCGACGGCCCCCTTCACGAAGAAGCGGGGGAGGCCTGGCGGTGGACCTCCACCAGGCGCTGGACCACGGTGATCGCCGAGGCGGCCGCGAGCAGGCCCAACGCCACCCCCAGCACCCAGGTGGGGGCGCCGAGCCCGACCAGCAGGGTTCCGAGCAGGACGACGATGAGCCGCTCGGCCCGCTCCGCGATACCGACGTTGCAGGTCATCCCGAGGCCCTCCGCGCGGGCCTTTGCGTAGCTGGTGATCGACCCGGTCACCAGGCAGAACAACGCGAGGGCGAGCAGCCTGCGGTCGTGGCCACCACCGGCGAACCACAGCACCAGGCCGGCGAAGATCGCCGCGTCGGCGAACCGGTCCATGGTGGAGTCCAGGAACGCGCCGAACCGGCTGCCGGCGCCGCGGGCCCGAGCCATCGCACCGTCGAGCAGGTCGGTCAGCACGAACAGGGCGACCAGCGCGGTGCCGGTGAAGAAGTGGCCGGTAGAGAGGAACACCAGCGCGCTCGTGACCGCGCCGACTGTCCCCACCACGGTGACGATGTCCGGGGCGACGCCGGCGCGCAGCAGACCGCGGGCCAGCGGGTCGACGACCCGGCCCACCTGTGGTCGTACGCGCAGATTCAGCACCGTCGCACTTTAGCGGCGGGGCGGGGCACCGAACCCGACCTGCGACGGGAGGGCGCGGCCTGGTGCTTCGGTGTACGACGGGAGACTGTGCGGCGTGACCGAGGTCCCTGCTGCCGGCACCATGCGCCACGTCGTCCTGATCGGCCACCCGGGAGCCGGCACGACGACGCTGATCGACGCGCTGGTGCGACGCGCCGGCGGCTTGGCGCCGGCCGCCACCCCGCCGGTCACCCGCACGGACTGGACGGTTGCCGGAACCCTGCTCCCGCTACGTCCCCCGGTTCGGCCGCCGTCCCCCTCGGTACCCGCCCGTACGACGGCGCTGGGCGCGTCCCGGCTCGTGCACGGTGGCGCGCAGGTGACGCTGCTGGACGTCCCCTCGGACCTGGAGCTGACCGGTGCGCTCGCAGCCGGGCTGCGCGCCGCGGACGCCGCGCTGTTCGTGGTCTCCGCGGTCGGCGGCATCTCGCCACGCCTGGTGCAGCTGTGGGAGCAGTGCGAGGCCCACGAGGTCCCGCGGGCCCTGGTCATCACCCAGCTCGACCAGCCTGGGGCCGAGTTCGACGAGTCCGTGGCGCTGTGCCAACGCCTGCTCGGCGAGGGCGTGCAACCCCTGCAGGTCCCGCTGCATGCCGAGGACGACAGCATCGCCGGCCTGGTCGACCTCCTCGTACCGCACATCCACGACTGGAGCTCCGGCGATCCGGTCGTAGGCGACCTGGACCCGGAGCACCTGCTGCTGGTCGAGGGGCTGCGCGCCGACCTGGTCGAGGCCATCCTGGCCGGCAGTGAGGACGAGTCGCTGCTGGACGCCTACCTGAAGGAGGAACCCCCCCAGCCGGCCGTGCTGGCCCGGGAGTTTTCCTCCGCGGTCCGGCGCGGCTCCCTGCACCCAGTCCTTGCCGTCGTACCGGGCTCAGCCGTCGGCACCGATGAGCTGCTCGACCTGCTGGTGGGTGCCTTCCCCGCGCCGACGGACGCTCGGCCCCCGGTCCTCATGCACCCGGACGGCTCCCCCGCTTCCCAGGTCGGGGGGCTTCTCGTCGTCGAGCTGCTCGCCGACGTCGACACCGCTTCTCCTGTCGCGGGCGCCCCGCCCACCGGGGCCCCATATCTCATACGGGTCCGCTCCGGGACGCTGCTGGCCGCCGGTCAGGCGCTCGTGAGCGCGCGGCCGGGATCCGACCTCATCGTCGCGCACGTCGCCGATCTGCAGCTGGATGACGTCGCTGGAAGCGCAGTCCCGGCACTGGTGGCCGGTCAGCTCGGACTGGTCCACGGACTCGGTCCGGGGCTGGTCTGGAGCACCCTGTCGTCGGCGAAGGACCCGCTCGTACTGGCGCTCCCGGCTCTTCCCCCGCCGCCTCACCCAACGGGTCTCGAGAGCGCCGAGGGCCCGGTGGCGCTCCTGCGGGCGCTCGGGCCCGTCGTCGCGCGCGACCCCACCTCCCGCGTCGAGGAGTCGCCGACCGGTCAGGTACTGCTCTGGTCGCAGGGCGAGCGGCACGCGCAGCTGCTGCTGACCCGGCTCGACCTGGACATCCGGGTGGTCCCGGTGCGTACGCCCCTGGTGCCCGGGCCGGACGGGAGCCCGCACGAGCCCTACAGCGCGGTCCAGGTGCACGTGCCGACCGCCTACGCCCGGGCCGTTGTCAGTCTGCTCGCTTCGAGGCGCCCGCTTTGGACCAGGACCGAAGCGGCGCCTGGCGAGGACCTCACGGTCGTCCTGACCGAGCTGCCGGACGCCGAGACGCTGGACCTGACCGGCGCGCTGGCTGCTGCGTCGCATGGCACGGCGCTGCTCCTGCGCTCACCCGCACCGGAGCGGGCCGGCACGCGCTAGCCGGCCACCGCGTATCCGGCCACCGGGTTGTCACCTCGCGTCTCAACTGCAGCCGACTCAGCAACAGGCCGCTGCTGAGCAACCACAACAGCACACGACCGAGCCGGGTTCGCCCGCTCGTGAGGGTGGGCAATCAGCGGCAGCCCGGCACTCGTGTGCTGTTGTGGTTACCGCTCGCCGGACACCGGGCGTTGAACGGCGGTTGCTCGGAGCCCTGCCAGCACAACAGCAGCTCGGCGGGACGTCTGCCGGGCCGGCCCGGCGTGGACCGCCCCTGCCCACCCCCGCCACCCTGCTGTTGTGCTGGTGCGTGCTGGGCAGTCCCGTGATCAGCTGCGGATCACCGCTCTGCAGGACCGCAGTCGCGAGCCCGACTCGCCCGCCGCGTCGTACGGCACTGCCTTCATCATCCAGCCCTGCCAGCCCCCTTCCCCCCTGATCAAGGCAAAATGCCCTTGATCAGGCTGGGGATCATGGGCATTTCGCCTTGATCACGGCGGAAGGGGTTGCGGTCAGACCTGGGACCAGGCCTGGGCCAGCAGGTCGCGGGTGTCGGGCAGCAGCTGCGGCAGCACCTTGGTCTGCCCCACGACCGGCATGAAGTTCGTGTCGCCGCCCCACCGCGGGACGACGTGCTGGTGCAGATGTGCCGCGATGCCCGCCCCCGCGACGGCGCCGAGATTCATGCCGACGTTGAACCCCTGGGCACCCGAGGCGTGCCGCAGGGCGCGCAGCGCGCGCTGGGTGAGGGTCCCCAGCTCGACGGTCTCCGGCTGGGTCAGCTCGTCGTACCCGCTGACGTGCCGGTAGGGGACCAGCATCAGGTGTCCCGAGTTGTAGGGGTAGAGGTTGAGCACAGCGAAGCAGTGCTGCCCTCGCGCGACGATCAGGCCGTCGCTGTCGGTCAGGCCCGGTACAGCGCAGAACGGACAGCCCTCGCCCTTACCCTCACCCTGGATGTAGGCCATCCGGTGCGGGGTGTAGAGGCGCCCGAAGGCGTCCTGCAGGCCGACGCCTCGCTGCTCCTCGGCCTGCTGCTCCTCGGCCGGCCGCTCCGCAACGGGCAGCTCGGGCGAGTCGCTCACCGGCGCTCCTGGACCGCGGCGACGATTCGGGCGACGGCCTCTGCCACCGGTACGCCGTTGTCCTGCGTGCCGTCGCGGTAGCGGAAGCTCACCGCCCCGAGCGAGACGTCCTCATCGCCCGCGAGCAGCATGAACGGCACCTTCTGCTTCTGGGCGTTGCGGATCTTCT
>JAABUM010000142.1_pt1 | contig 142728 bp, 264 predicted proteins | sample 5559161 | NCBI WGS metagenome assembly JAABUM01 (sample SAMN10711868, study PRJNA513369) | rock metagenome | isolation source: Antarctica rocks | place: Antarctica: Victoria Land, Siegfried Peak nord
GAGAGAGAGAGAGAGAGAGAGAGAGAGAGAGAGAGAGAGAGAGAGAGAGGGTTATAACGTATGAGGAGAAACTGGTTTTCTAGACAAGATGATGGTGTATGCTTGGAATTCATCCAAGTCATATTGACCACCACCAATGCAATTGACTCCGCTCATCTACTACAGCGGGCCGCCGCCGCTATAGCCGCTACTTATCTGAGGCGCCCTGTAGCATCGGAATGCATGAGGCCATTGCGCAAGTGCAGTGGCGCCCACAACGTTGTGTCAACCTGAAAACCATGCGAAGTTGTCTGATATATTGGTTTCGGTCCAGCAGCACCAACGCACCCGTTTGTTGAGAAGAAGTAGTGACCTTAGATCTCGTTCCGGAACAACGCGCTTGTATTCCCACCTCTCCTCTCTGGTTCGCAGCAAAATGGTTGAAGGGGAAAGGAAAGGCAGGAAGAAGGTGCTGGAGGCGTTCACCAGCTCGAAGAGCAGGGGCCACGTGAAGCATTTTGCAAAGCAGCACAGGTGCACGCCGGCACGGCAGCTCTGGATGCCAAGCTATTTACACATCCGAGTGCGACGAGCATTCGGCTCAACTTCAACACACAGAAAGCGGCATGCAAGCTTGTTGTCGCAGCACATGTCTGCGGCGGGCGTCTCTGCGCGGCGTCAACGAGTCATCAACCGCTCCAAGCAGATTTGAGGGAGACATTAGACAATTAGGCAGTCATCGCCAGTTCCCAAACGACGACTTGTAACCCACACGTCCTGCCTGAGATGCAGGCCAGGCGATGAAACGCGCTCCGGCAGCCAGGATCTGGATCTCGAGGCGGCACGGCACAGCCTCGCGCTCGACCTGACCGGCTGGCAGCACCTGAGCAGCCTGCCCGAAGGCTTTGGAGCTGCCTGCAGCCATCTCACCAGCTTGAACCTCTCAGGTGGGGCGCCGTAGTACACTTCTGTTGCTGTCCTATCTGCATCGATCGCATTGCGTCAATCCTTAGCTGCTCATCTTCTCGCTTGCCTGGTCGCGGCTCATCACCAGTTGCCGCATGCGCTGATAACGTTTTGATAACGATTCCTACTGGAGTCTCAAGATTCAAGTCTTCACCTTCTTGAATCCCCTAATATTAGTCCCTTCCGGTGTTCTTTCCAACAGGATGCGAGGCGCTGCAGACGCTGCCCCATTCGATCGGCGCATTGACAAACCTGCAAGATCTGGACATGACGGGCTGCGCCTCGCTGTCGTGGCTACCCGCGTCGATTTCGGCCCTGGCCAGCCTGCGGCAGCTGTCCCTGGCGCGCTGCGTCGCGCTGGCGGACATTCCTCCTGGCGTCAGCGCGCTCACCGGTCTGCTGAGCCTCGACGTCGGTGAGTTTATAGCAAGTACTCACGCATGGCCACGGCAGTTGTGCGGCACTCTGGGCGCTGAGCGGCGTGGGTTACCCGGCGGTCGTTCGCTTCTTGGACGGAACTGCCTAGAGCTCCAGGGTCAGCACCCGATGATCCTCAGCCACACTGGCGAATGTGGTGAAGGAGCGCAGTTTCCGCAGCATCAGCAGCATCACAAAACTGCACGCCATCTCACAGCTGCCATGCAGCATGACATTGTCTTTCCTATCCTGCAGAAAACTGCAAGCGGCTGCAGGCGCTACCGTCGGGCGTGGGCGAGCTTACAACATTGACACGGCTGGACGCCTTTGGCTGCGAGGCGTTGGCGGCGCTTCCGGTGCACCTCGGGCAGCTGGCGTCGCTGCGGGAGCTGGATGTGTCCCATAGCGCGCTGGCAGCCTTCCCCGACTCGATAGGTGAGCTGCCGTGTACACCTCTGCATTACGAACTCTTCTACTCTTCAACTCTTCAATGTCAACACTGACCGCCGGTGGGAAGGGTTACATCGCGATACAGCGTGCATCGCCGCCCGCAGCGACACCCGTCTTTTGGATTCCAGCGGTGCATTTCATCTCTGACCTGCATGGACTCCGAGCCGCGACCGGCGGTCCCTCGTCCCGTGCAGGTGGCTGCGCCAGCCTGATGCACCTGGCGGCGGGCTTCAGCCCATCCCGAGCTGCTCCCTGCAGTGTTCTGCATTCCTCTGACGGATTCAAGCAGCGAAGTTTCACATATCCTGCAAGTACATCCAGCTGCAATTCGCACTTTTTAATCCAGCGCAGGTGGCTGCGCCAGCCTTACGCACCTGGCAGCGGGCTTCTGCCGCAGCTTAACGCAGTTACCCAACAACCTGGGGTCGACTTCTGCGCTCGTGGAGCTAGACGTGCGGTGGTGCGAAGCGCTGGCTGCGCTGCCGCCGCTGGGCGGCCTGTCCAATTTGTGGCGCCTGCAGGTCGCCGGCTGCACCTCCCTGGCGGCGCTGCCGCGGTCGCTCGGCCAGCTCACGGGTGAGGCCGGCTGTCTGACGCGCACCACTGGATGTTGAGTTGAAGGGTCTGAGTTTTAGATTTCTTCTTGCCCTGGCGTCGCTTCCGCGATTCCTCGGCCAGCTCACGGGTGAGGCTCCGACTCGCGAAGTGACAGACGTGCAGCGCTGGCTGCTGAGCTTGCACCTCTTTACACCTCACCGCAGCATGCACCACGCAAGCTGTGGGCCTGCCGCTGTTGACATGAAGTCTTTGGCTAGATGATGCCATTTGCTCCAGTAAGGTCAGAGAAAGGTCTCGACCAAATTCTCGATGTCACTCGATGCTGTGACTGCAGGTTTGGCGCAGCTGGAGCTGATCAGCTGCTCCTCACTGGAAGCGCTGCCGCCGACGCTGGGCAAAATGAGCGGCCTGACTCGGCTGGACTGCCAGGGCTGCGGCGCCCTGGCTTCGCTGCCAGACTCCCTGTCGCAGCTCGCCAGGCTGCAGATTCTGAATCTGACAGACTGCCGGCAGCTTGGCGCGCTTCCGGCGGGCATCACTGTAATGACGCAGCTGCAGACGCTGTGCTTAGAGGGGTGCAGCGCGCTGAGGCGGCCGCCGGAATCGGCGGCTTGGACCGCTGATATGTACTGCCGCCAGCTGGACGCGAGGTTTGCGCCGCCGCCGGCAGGAGACGCAGCAGCCGGCAGTCGCGCGGAGAGCAGTGGCAAGGCACCCACTGATCCGGCCTCATTGCTGCAGCCTTCGGATTTGACGCTGATGTGTCTGAACATTGTGCGCTGATGACATGCCCTGGTGTTGCCACGATTGCAAAATAATCTATTGAATGTCGGGTCTTTGAACCAATTTCATCAATGTCCAACCCCAGGAGACCACAAGCAACACTAACAGCAGAACCTCTTGCATGTGACCAAGGAGTCAAGCTGAGGCGCAAGCGGCAGCTGGGCACAGGCCAGCTGCCAAACAAAGCACTAACCACAAGCTGATGCGTCTTGTGTGCTCGGAGCCGTGTTGCTTTTCGAGGCGCAGATCCCCCAAGCTGCCATTATGCAGACACCGCCGCCTCGGCACAGCCTCAAGACGCCGCCAAATAAACAAATAATTCTTCTTCTGTGTCAGTACAGTCGCCCGAAACCTCTCTGCAGCCGGTCCGCCCCCGTCAGTGCCGGTTCCGCGGCATCGGAAAGCAGCAGCACAACTTGTCGCGCGAGTCGTCGTAGGTGCTGTCCTCGTCGTCTGACACGCCGGGCGTCGCCTGCAGAATGAACAGTCCAACATGGTATGTCGTGCTGCAATGCAACGGAGCTGTGCAGTTGCAACACATACGACGGCTTCCAACAAGATGGCTCCCAGCCCAGCCTGCACGCACAGCCAATGCTGCAGCCGGGCGCCTGGGATAGGTTCAGCTGTGGTGGCGCGTTGGCCGCTGCACTCATTTCCACTGCGAGAAGGACTTTCTCTCGTTGCCCCTAGAAGCCACATCGCTAGCTTGGTTGTAGGCCGCGAGTGGTGCGGCGCTCACCTCGCGGACGCCATGCACCACAGGGTGCGCAAACCTTTTCAAAAAAATGACAAACGGTCAAGAAAAGCAAGCTGCAAGGCGCTCGCCTCTCGAACGCCGTCCACCACGGGGTGCGCGAAGCCGACGGTCTTGCGCAAGCGCGAGCCGGGGCTGCTGCCGTCTTCGTTTCTGGCAGCGGCGCCGCCGCCCTTGCTAGCACCGCGCGAGTGGCCCGGCTGGACGAGGCCCAGCTTGACGGCGGTACCGAACAGGTACCCCAGCCGCGTGCCGGCCTTCTGCGCGGGGTCCTGCTTCGCCACCGACCTGCGGCAAGGAATGGAAAGCGAGTGACAGAGTGAATGCTGCTCTGTCAGATCTCCATGTCACAGTAGGACTGGTCCAGCAGCCCGGGCCATGTGCATCAGTCAGCATCATACCTTGCATCACAGTTGCATGACACCCGCTCATTCGGAGCGGTACTGTGTAACCGTGCGTCCTGCGATCAAAAAGCTCAGAGGCGCACTGTCGCTCCCAGAAGTTTGCCCAGTGGGAGTAGTTATTGGCGTTGCGGGATGGCCCCATGGCTGCAGGCCCATCCACGCCCGGCCCAGAGTCGTTGGCGCCGCCCAGCGATTGCCCACGGCTATGCCGCCGCCACCACTTCCGCTTGTCCCCCGCCGCCTCTGAGGCTGCTGCCACGCAAGACACAATCTTGCCTGGCTGGACTTGGAACGAGTTCAGCATGTTTGGACTGGCGCTCGGCGCGTGTCAAAAGCTGGACAGCGTGCGCATCCATCATGCAACAGAGAGATGCGTTGCAAAACAGGCTGAGTGTGCTTTGCAGCAAGAGTCTCCAGGTGCACCTGAGTCTGAAGCCTCCTCCTCGATAGCCGAGATGGGGGCCACCGGCTGCCCTGTGACCGAATGCCCCCGGTACCAGTCCATGGCTTCCTGCACCGCAATGCATAGCAGCATCATGCCTGTGCCACGCCCAGCTGTGCTTCATGGTGAAGATGAGCACGTAGCTGTTCCTGATGTCGTGTGGGGACTGTACAGCACAGAGAGCCGTCCTGAAAGATGCCCGGCGCCCTCGTTTTCTAAGACAGCCGATGTTGAGCCGTTGCCGCCAGGCTTGCCACACTCGAAGAACACTGCACGTCAGCGACGAGTCAAAACTCACCGCATGGTCGGTGCGCAGGCTGCTGGCTGTCTCGGGGTCTATGTCGTCAGGGTTGTCGTCAGGCTCATAGAACAACTCCCCTTCGAAGTTGGCTACCGACCGCGACCGGTCCGCCTGCGGCGAGCCGCCCTGCCGCCAGACAAACACAAGTCAGAAGTCCACATACATTCCTGCTTGCTGCCCATTTAAAACCCAATTGTAGCGCTGCGCCCATCAGAGAAATTGATTTTTGAGGTCGATTCACCAAGCCCACACAGAATGCATGTAGCCTTGTTTGGCGGCAAGACATGGCATATCTGCTGGCAGCGGGTGGCTGGGCAGCCGCATCGGGTGGCAGCAGGAGCGCCACCTCTCATGCAGCACGAGGGCTTTGCCCATCGGGTTTGGCGGCATGTCGCTGGATTCGCAGTGCCTGGGAGCACGCCTCACCATATGCTGGCTCGTGTGGCTGGGCTGGCCGCTGTCGATGCTGAAGCGATCTGCCGCGCCGGCAAATGGCGACACCCGATGCTGCGCCCCCTGCTGCTGTGCCTGCCCCTGCCGTTGAGCCTGCGGCGCCTGCCCCTGCTGCTGTTGCGATGCTGACGCGCCCTGCCCTTCGCGCGCCACCACCCCCTCCCGCTGCTGCATCACCGCGCTCTCCTGCAGGTCCTTTGCGTTGCCGGTCGGCGCGGGGCCGTTGATGCTTCCTTCTGCCATATTCGGCGCCGCCGCCTTCCCGAGGCCCGGCTTAGCCGTCGCCGCCACCGCATTGTCGCCGGCGGCCGCTGTTCCCCCGTCCTGAGACGGCTGCGCATGGCTGGCTGTCTTGCTGTAGGGCGACCTCAGCACATCAGCCACCTGTGTAACAGCGTGTGCACAATGTTGTGTGCACTTCGCGCACACGGATAGAGGAATGAGCAACGCAGGGTTTACGAAGGCAGACACGGCAACACCTGTGTTGTGCTCCGATACTGCTCACCCTCTCTCGCTCTCGCAGAGCAACTCAAACATGGGATCGGCAGCGGTCGCAAGGCATGATGGCAATGTGACACGCCTCACAGAGCAGCAGGCAGGCATGGAGCTACACACAGAGCGGCGTAGCACCTGCTGAGAGACCCAGCCCTCCTGCAGCGGCGGGCGGCCGTTGAACAGCACCTCCCGCCCGTCCGGCCGCTGCAATACCTCATCCCGGAATACCTTCCACCTGCGGCGGCGGATGTCGCGGCTTCACGCTGGATTGTGTGTGAGCACGCATCTTCACACATAACAGCGGTGTAGCTGTGCAATACGGCCATGCACGGTGCAACTGCATGAAGCGCAAACGGATGTCGCAGGCTGGGCTCGGGGCCACCGCTGTAGCGGCAACTGCACAGCTCATCAGCAGTGCGGTCGTGGCATGCTGCGCCAGTCCCCTTAGGCAGGCAGGGAAAGGCAGGGAGGAAGGATGATTGAGCACCTCTCCACGATCTCGGGGATGCCGGAGTAGACGTCGTGCAGCGAGGAGCAGATGATCTTCTCCGCGATGCGACCGAGGCCCATGACATTGATGGTCACGTCCCCCTCCAGCGTCTGCCGGCAGCAGCCGTCGCCCTCCTCCTCGATTGTGAGCTCGCAGTCAATCGTCGTCTGCATCCGCAGCAGCATCAGTCGACGTCGGTCAGCACGCCCTTGAGCGGCGAGCAGCGTCAGGATGATGGTGCCACTTGGTGTCGATGCACGGCAGGCAGCGGACTTCAATAGACAGGCCACAAGGCTGACAGACATACTACATGCATGGCCATGGGGATGTGCATGTGCAGATGCCTGTGCACACATCTGCAGGGCGGCATTTGCGCACCTTCTTCTGGAACACGGGCGGGATGCTGTGCACGACCAGCTTGAAGGGCGGCTTCTCCAGCAGCTGCGGGTCGTAGCGGATGATGTCTGTGTACTCCAGGCCGCCGCCGGGCAGGTAGTGCTGCAACCGCTTGGGCACGAAGCGGTCCATGTCCGGCTTGGTGACCAGCTTGAAGACCTGCGGAGGTTTACATTGCAGGGGTTTGCCCTTGCAGCAGTGCCGCCGGATAGGGGAGCGCATCCACCAACCCGTACATGCATAGGTTGGCGGCCTTCGGATCCTGTCTTGGCGTTTACACAAGCGCCTGGACGTATGAGGGAAGTGTCTTGCAGAGCACGATGCGACGAGAGCCATGCGCGGGCGCATCATGAATGCCTGCCGCCATGTCACAGCAGTTGCGCACCTGCACTTCGCCGTCCCACCAGCCATCCTCGATCTCGAGGGCGCCCAGCTTCTGCGTCTTCGCCACGAGCGCGCGGAAGGCCGCCGAGTCGCGCTCCACCAGGAAGGTGTGCGCGTCGATTGGCAGCACGGCGCTCACTTTGAAGTGCATGACGGCGCCCGCGGCGTGTGCGCTGCGGCCAGGTCACCGCCGAAACACCTGCAACGGACCGCATGCGACCAAGTGGCGTCAGTAACAAGACCAGGATCATCGGTCGCTGTGTACGACCGGTTGCCCGATGTGGCACTGTTGTCCCACTTGCACTTGAACATGTGACCCAGACAATGACAGGGACGCCAGTATCCATTGGAATCAGATTCCAATGCGCTTACCTGTCCCACCTGCAAGCCGTCGCAGCTCGAATGCATGTGCATATGCCTTGCGCACCCTCAGCTGTGTCAGACGCGTGTCGATGAAGGGCCGGGACTCGGGAAACGGTCGTCCTTATGTTCAGCAATCAGCACGAAGCGCCGCACTCTACAGCTGCGTGCCGTCGGCTCTGCGAGTCTCTGGCAGAGTTGTGCACAAGAAGGTTTCCGCCAAACTTAGGTCGCTGCCCGCCGCTTGCGAGAATCATTCCGCAGCCGAGCGCTGCAACAGTATGATGCCTGACACGCGCTTTCTGACATCCGGCTCAAATACTGATGCGGTAAGGTGCAAAGAGCTTTACTCACTGGTCTTGAATTCAGTGAGACTCTGATAGTCCCACGCACGTGCTGCACCTGAAAATCTCATATGCCGGTGAGCCAACCGCGTGTGCACCGCTGTCACAAGCGTGCGCCCCCGAACGCCGATCCTTACACTCCGTTACTCGAACTGCCTTCATATTGACAGCATCGCGCCGGTCGCGTCCGTTCTGCAGGCTGCTTGCAATTGAACGACACTCGTGCCTGCCCTGACATTTCTTGAGCCTGATCATCGGAGACACTTACCACTCGTGACGGCTTTGGGTGCGGAAGCATTATAGACGACGATGTCTATGGAAGCTCCTCGCAATTCGGTATAAAATAGCGATTTGGCCGTTCAGGGATTGGCTCAGCTGCGGCCACCTTGATCGTGCCACTTCAGCCTTGCGCTCTGCTTGGCCGCCTCTAACGCGGCCTGATGGCCGCCAAAGGCCAGCCCTCCGGTCCACCCAGCGGCGATGACCTCAAGACGATCGTCACGCTGTCGCCGTTCATCAAGTCGGCGGCGGGTGAGCGCCGCATCCCCTCTGTTGCGCGCCATTCAATGCTCGATATGTACTGCACAGCCATGTGCGATACCAATAGTTCACAGCCGTGTACATACACATTTGGAAGAAACGCCTGCGCCCAAACCTAATGTTCGATGCGCAGGCTCCCTAGGCGGCACCATGGAGGCCTGCTTCCTGCAGCCGATCGACACGATCAAGACGCGTCTGCAGCTGGACTCGGCAAAAAAGTACACAGGCGAGTAGTTACGCACAAGCTGTGGCGGGCGGCATCTACACTGCGCCCAGAACGCTGCGTCCCGCTCATGCCTCTCGTGCGCTGCAGCATGCCTGTGTGGCTTTCTAGCCTCCATGGGGGGATTAGCGCCGTGGCCAGCGACCATGATTACGCAGAGAAAACAAATCACGGTTTGAATCATTGACGCATTGGTCGCTGCAGGCATCTGGAACTGCGGCCAAACCATCATCAAGGAGGAGGGCGTGCGGTCGCTGTGGAAGGGGCTGACGCCCTTCGCGGTGCACCTGACACTCAAGTATGCGCTGCGCATGGGCACCAACGCCTTCTACCAGAGCCTGCTCCGCGACTCGGTGAGCTAGGAGGCTGATCCGATCACCTGGGAGTTGCTGTCATGCACGATGCATGGCCAACTTGCCTGTGGCTGGCAGCATTGACAATGCTGCCGCGCAGTGACGCAATCTCTGGAACCAATGTGGCCACCACCTCTGCTGCACCTGTCGTGTGCGTTCACGAAGCTGAGAACGGACACCTGCTGACTGTCATCATACATGCTGGCTGCTAAATGACGGGCTGCATAAACACGACAGGCGCATGGCGGGGGGCTTCATGGTGGCTCACTCGAAGCCTAATCTAGACACTGCATGGCACCGCAGAAGCTCCTGGTCGTTGCAGGACAGGCTGCTGAAGGACAGTTGGCGGACGGCCGCGGGCTCATGGCGGGCATCCAATCTGTAGGCTGCTGAATCTTCCATGACCCACACGCATGTACGCTGCAGGATGGGCTGCTGAAGGACAACCGGCGGATGGCAGCGGGATTCATGGCGGGTGTGACAGAGGCTCTCGTCATTGTGACGCCCTTCGAGGTCGTCAAGATCCGGCTGCAGCAGCAGCGCGGCCTGACCAAGGAGCTGCTCAAGTACCGGGTGCGTTTGCGGGTTTGCCATGTCACACGGCCTCTCAAGGCGCAGGACGGAGCCGCTATGCAGTTCTGCGCACAGCTCAACTTTCTACTCCCTAATATAGCAGCACCGTTGCACGTCTTTGTGCACATGCCGCCCACAACTTCTGCCTTTCTCGTCGATGTTCAATAGCAACACGTCCAGCATGCGCCCCTGCGCAGGGGCCGGTGCACTGCGCGGTGACGACGGTGAGGGAGGACGGCGCCCTGGGGCTGTGGGCGGGCGCGGCGCCGACGGTGCTGCGAAACGGCACCAACCAGATGTGCCTGTTCTGGGCCAAGAACCACATGGACGGCCTGCTGTGGGGCAAGACGGAGGGCGACGGGCTGCAGCTCACGCCGCTGCAGTCCATGGCCAGCGGCTTCTCGGCAGCTTTCCTGGGCCCCGTTGCCACCGGCCCCTTCGATGTCGTCAAGGTGGGCTGCCTGTTAGGGCTTCGTCCTTTTGGCTCCGCTGCATTCCATGGACAGCGGCCTTCTCGCACCTGGGCTCCGTCGCCACTGGCTCCTTCGTGCTGTTGCGGGGGCAGGTTTCGCGGCAATGCCCCCATGGACGCGAGCTGCTGCAAGATCGTGATCCGGCACTTTCACTCCTGGCCAGCGCTGCAGCTCTGTGTGGAGGTGTCTCGACTGCGCGCCCTGAAATTTCCCCGAAACTCACGCGGCGCACCGGCTGCACGTGCAGACGCGGCTCATGGCGCAGCAGAAGCAGCCAGACGGCAGCAAGCGGTACACCAGCTTCCTGCATGCGCTGACGACCATCCCGCGGGAAGAGGGGCTGCGCGCCATGTGGAAGGGCCTGACGCCGCGGCTGATGCGCATCCCGCCGGGCCAGGCAATCGTGTGGGCCGTCAGCGACCAGATCACCGGGTGAGTGAGCCTTGCATCAGGCACGGAGTGCATGGCAATGCCAACCTCGCTCGCCGTCCAGCGCAGTCCGTCGAACTCAGGGTCATGCAGGCAACTGTCCGTAGCTCCACGGAATCAAGTCTGCACACATCTTGAGAACTGATTGGAGTGTTCGTCTGACCGCAGCTACTGCGAACGCAACAGCATCGGCGTGCAGAAGAAGGCTGTCGTCACGGAGGCGGCAGCCAAGGGGACGGCGTAGGCGCAGTGGGTAGGGAGCAGACAGTCGAGCGTGGGGAATGCAGTTTTGGCACCTGAAGTGAAATATTGAACAATAGAACAGCCGAATTCTTGATCGTTACGCGGTACGTATTTGCTTTCAGTTACAGCTTCAAAACACACCAGCTCGAAAGCCCTACTTATCCAGCTTGGTATCTATCTCAAGTACTGAGTCTGCCCCGAGACGAACCCAGCTTGTGCTTCAACTTGTGAGCACTTGGGCAAACTTGCAATCAACCTCAGTGTGAAACAGCACGCGAACACTCACTCCCGCGTCATCGCCTGAACGAGCGCAAACAGGTCAGTGCACATGCTCAAACAGTTGTGCACGCGCACGTACTCTCTGTCGGAAATGCCCGGTGATCAGGCGCTTGCAGGGAACTTTCAGCTGTGCTACTTTGATCGCTCATAAGGGCTTTTTTGTGATCATGCTTCCGCATGCTCCTGTGCTCCGGCAGTTGCAGCTAGCTTCCGGTGTGCCTGGCTTGCCCTGCCTTTCGAGAGCTGGTCTTGCTGCATGCGCGCTGGTTCCCATGATCCTACGTGGATCAAAATGGTCTGTTGAGATGTCTTACTGGGCGGCAGCGGCCTTGCCAAGCTTTGCAAGGTTTTGCTGACGCACCCAGACTGGCTTGCACCTCCGCACAAGTGATAGCGTTGCCTGCTGGCGCGCTCCACTTGGCCTGCGGACTCGCTGGTGTCTTGTACAATCGCTCCTATCGGGACGTCCATGCGGCCGGCACAGGGTTCACGTGAAAGTCAGCCACATTAGAGCACACGTAGTGTTCCCGCACACCAGCTCAGCACCGCTTCGTGTTACTCGCAGGAGTCACGACAGCAGCTGCTCTCACGGCAAGGCAGAGACCGTTCAACTGGGAGGCGCTCAGCCTATGTCTAGCCTGTCCGAGGGGCTAGCACACAGCGAGCGGGCGCCTGCTGTGAGCGGCGGCGCCTCGCAGCTGAACGCAGCGGCGGTCCTCAGGGACGCTGTCCTGCCGTCGCTGCCCAAGGACGTGCAGGACATTCTCGCTGCACACCTGCTGGGCCCCAAGGTGAGCAAGTCGCTGGCCTTTTGTCAAGGACCTCACTGGACATCCGTAGCTGCTTGCAGTCGGATTGGATTCTCACTCGCAGCTCTGATTGTTATGCCACCACGCCAGTGCAGCGGCACACGGCGGCTTGCCATGGGTGGAAGTTCTGAGCAGCCGTGGGCGCGAATCGTCATGCCAGCAGACCTTCACACCATGGACTGGAACCTTTCGGAATGTTTGCATCGCAGGCGGGCAGCATCAACCATGACGACGCGCTCATCACGCTGCAGCTGGTGCTCGCCAAGGTGGAGTCAAAGGACCTGCAACCGCGCCACATGGCGTGGGAGTCGCTGGCGTCCTGCATAGCGCTGCTGGCAGACACCTCGCCCGCAGCGCTCAAGGCCCGCGCCCGATGCGGCTTCTCGCACAGGCAGGCGTTTTGCCTGCTCTCTGCTGCAGCCAGAAGTCATGGTCAGAAAGTCAGAATCTGGAAAGAACAATCGTCAGCGGTGTGCAGACCCTTGGTCCTGGTGCTGTGCTCTGCAACAGCTGCGCTACGGGTGTAGCCGCCAGGCGGGCCGTGCAATGCTCGAAAGCTTTTAGGACAGCTGACCGCTGTACGGTATGAAATTGCGCTGTCAAACAATCTCCAGGGAGCTGTACTGGGCGGTGGAGCAGGACATGATGGGCTACAACTGCGGCAAGACGACGGCGCGGCGCTTTGCGCGCTGCCTGCCGTGCGCCGTGGGCAAGCCTGGCAAGTGCGGCGGGCCGAGCGCGGCGTGGTTCTGCCGGCGGCGCCTCACCATGCTGGACACGCGCGACGTGCCGCACGGCGGGAAGTCGGACGCGCTGTGCGAGCACGGTGCGCAGGGTCTTTCATAAACCCTAAATTCTGAACCGTGAAAAAGCGCGAGCACGATGCACGCGAAAATGGGGGGATAATTTCTGTGTAATCCCCTTGGGGGGCATGGGGAAGCTTTGGCCGTTGCTGTTCACTCGACCTGCCTGTGGAGAAAGCGGAACTGCAAAGGTGTGTGACAACCCGCCGGGGAAAGCCAAGAATGATTGGTCTTCTGCCGCTGCTCACACTCCGGCGTGGCGCCCAAGACATGCATTGCATGGCCAAACGCCAGTGACACGTTTGTGATGTTGCTGCCCGGCTCCCACGCAGCCACGGCGCTGCTGCCGAGCCGCAGCGATGGGCACGCTCTGGCGCGCGGCCTGGACGCCGAGGGCAAGCCGTGCGGCCTGAGCCGCAAGAGCACCTGCCCGCCGCCTGGCCCGGAGGTGCGGCGCCGCTGCCCCGCTCACTGATGACATGCAGCTAGGACTTGCAGCTACAATAACAACGTGCTGATCCTGTGGCAATGGTCATCACCTGCTGCAAGGCAGAGGTCGCTACGAAACTGACAGCAGTCCCGAATATAGCAGCAGCAGCATGTGCATGCCAGCAGCACAGCATAAAGTAGAGCATAGGTTGAGGCATGGGGGGGTCGGGCCGGTACCTGTGAGCCCGTCCAAGGTGCAATGCAGACGCTTGACCGGGCGTGCAATGACAATTGATGGGCGCGTGTGTGCGTACAGGAGAACGACTTCGTGAGCATGTTTGACCGCATGACGTGGTCGGACGCGCGGCTGAAGGGCGTCGCCGCCGGCGACGACAAGTCGGAGACCTTTGTCGCGCAGGCCCGCACACTGTTCGACACCTGCCAGGTGCTGCCCCCTTCAACCTCAACCCCACCTCATCCTCGCCTCACAACTGCCCTATTTTGGACCTAAATGAACAAATCCGGGTGGCAGGCTCCTGATTGCCACACTCTGAGAGATTTGCGCTCTAAGAGATTCCAAGAGCCGATCCTCCGCTGCTAACGTCGTGCTGTTGCCCTCGTGACAGGGCATAGACGCCTCTGACTTGTGGCAGGAGGTCAACATAGCGACCACCAAGCGCTACGTCGGCTGCCTTAAGCGCCTGGCTGGCAAGGTGCTGCTTCCTCCACCACTCATATATGCTGCCTGCACATCAGCACTGGCTGACTCTGTTGCACTCGCACTGTCATCACCCAACAATCGAGATAAACTTCTCTGTGCACGTGCCTCGGTGCTACTGGTAGTGTCCACTCGCGCGTCCTCTGCCACCCCAGCAATCGTCTCTGTTGCTTCCATTGAGCTGTCACTGAAAGGAGTAGTCGCGATTGAATCTGCAGGACAGCAACAAGCGGAAGATGGCGCAGTGGGCGGAGGGGAAGGCGGCGCCCGCCACCATGGCGGAGCTGCAAACCACGGAGCTCAAGCGGTGGCCCGACTTCCACTTCCTCATCGGCTGCGCCGAGCCAGGTGGGCCATCTCAAACAATGAACAATAATCAAACGACTCTTGCTGGGGTCCACATGCCGGTCCAAACAGGTATTCCGCTGCTATGTGCCGTGACTTCGATTCCTCCACAAGCCAGCTCGCATGCATTGTGCTCTGCATGCGGACCTGCATGGCTGAGTCCGTGATGCTTCTAGCGCAATCCAGATGGCACCTTGTAGGGAGGCAAGCAAGTCGCGCCCTGAGCCCTCATGCTGCTGCCGGTGGTGGCTTATCACATGCGTTGCTGCACTTGCACTGTGAGTCAAATGCGATGTGTTGTACAATTTCTGTGTGCAGACGCCTGCATGCCGGAGGGGCTGCGGGCGCGGTCGGCGTGCTTCTTGAACGATGCGACGCGCGCTTGGGCCGCCGAGATGCAACCGTGCGCGTTTGGCATGCCACCGTGGCACGTCCGCAGGTGCGGCACTGCTTGTCATGCACGCCACGTGTTAGGAACGAGGGCTTCAATGTGTTACGCCATGAAGCTGCGGTGTATGCCTCCGAGATGCTTGTGTTTCAAGTAGCATGCGTCGAGCAGCAGCGCGGGGTGTGCATTGCACATCTGCAGAACAGACTGGCTGAAGTAGCAGCGTCTCCTGCCTGGTGCAGCGGCCAGCAAACGGCCACAGCCGTCGGCGGGCCTGCAGCCAAGCGCCAGCGCACTGCGCTTAGCCGCGCCTCAGTGCTGTCAACATCGTCGGCGGACGAGCTGTCGACCGCCAGCCTGCCAGGTGTGCTGCCATACTGCTTGTGCCTGCCCTCCTGTCAGAAGTCATATGTGATTGTGCGCCGCGCCACATCCGCCGAGCAACACATGCTGTGTTTTCATGCTGCAGGACAGCTCATGCATGTGTCCGCTGCAGGCGACGGTCAGCTGCGGGCGGCCTCTGCCTACGGCCGTTCCAGCCTGCTGGAGGGCCAGCTCAGCAGCCGCACGCAGGCGCTGCGCTCGCAGCCCACAACGCCGGAGCTGTCCACGACCAGCATCTGCCAGCCAGCCAGCGGCGCCGACGGCGCTGGCGCCGATGGCGCCGCTACCAACGGTTGGGCCCAGCAGCGGCGGCGGCCGCGGCCGCGCGCCAGCCCTGAGGCGGGTGGCCAACCGGTGCACGACAGCGGCAGCAACGCGGTGGGCCTGGCCGGCAGCGAGCCGCCGACGCCGGCGTCGCCCGCGCAGTGCAACAGGAGCGTCCCCTTCGACGGCCGCGGCACCGCAGCGCGGGACCTGCTCGGCAGCCTCGTGGCGCCGCCGACAGGCGGCAATGGTTCAAGCCCCAACAGCCTGCTGGCGGACGCCCTGCACCCGGCGCAGAACAGCCTGTCGCTCGCCGGCGATGCGCTGCGGCACCTCGGGCGCGGCGGCGGGCGGCTGGACGCGCGTCCGGCCGGCGCGGCGCCGGCGGCTGACTTCGGTGCGCCGCCCATCGCGGTGGCGTGCCCCTTCGGCGACAAGGCGCCGCGCTCCGCCTCGCTGGGCAGTCTGCGAACAGCGGGCGGCTTTGGCGCCAGCGGCCACGGCGACGGTGCTGGCTTTGGCAGCGACGCCAGGTACGGCAGCGGCGACCTCAGCGGCGAGCTCAGCTGCGAGGGCGGCTTTGGTGCGGCCGCTGGCTTTGGCGGCCGCGGTCGCGGTCCCCGCAGCATGCGCGTCGACCTCGCGTCCACAGACCCGGAGCCGCTGCCGGCCATGGGCTGCCCGCCTGGCGTGCCGCGGGAGGCCTGCTGCCCGCCTCTGCACATCCCGTCGCTGCAGATGGGCGGCGCGGCGCAGCACCCCAGCATGCAGCCGCCGGAGGGCCTGCACCACTCACACTCCGCGCAGCTGCTGGGCATGCAGCCGCCTTTTGTCCGGCAGGGCAGCCTGCAGGACATGGTCGCACTGCAACAGCTGGGCGGCTTCGGCGCCGGCAGCGGCCCGGCCGTCGCGGGCTTCGGGGCGCCATTCAGCGATGTGGCCCGCACCGGCTTTGGCTCGACGAGCAGCCTCGCGTCGGCGGGCTTTGCACCGGGGCCTGCAAACGACAGCCGGCTGGCGGCTGCCAGCTTGGTGTCCGACGGCGGCAACGACGCCTGCCGGACGTTTAGCAGCGGCGAGCTCGGCGGGGGGCATGGCTTCGGCGGCGGCGGCTTTGGCCGGCCGCCGCCCGGCCCAGGCTTTGCGTCAAAGGCCAAGAGCCTCGCGCCCGCACCCTTGGCAGACCTGTCCGCCTGGCGCACGGATTACGGTCCAAACGGCCACAGCGGCGGCGCCGGGCCCAGCAACTCTGGCGGCGCCGGGCCCAGCAACTCTGGCGGCGCCGCGCTCAGCAACTCTGGCGGCGCCGGCCGCACCAGCGGCGCCAGCCGCGATGGCATGGACCCCACCCCTGCGGATGACAATGCGATATTCGACGGCTACCTGGACGACCTGCTGGCGTTTGACGAGCTGCTGATGCCGGAGGCGAGCGGCTGGGCGGACGCCGCGGACCGCCCCGAGTCGCGCGGCGCCAGCCCGGGTCACTGCGGCTTCACCGACGACTTCGGCGGAACATTGTGTTCCGACTGTTGGTGTGTCCCCAACCTCCTCCGCCAATGGATGCCAACGCAGTGTCAGACATGCACCCTCGCTTTGTATTTCTGCGGGAAGGCTGCGGGAACTTGGACACATTCAAAGACAGTTGGTGCTTTGCAGTGGCACTCAGCATATCGGTATTTATAGCATCATCGCAGCAACAATCTGCATCACCTGTGGATTGGCATTCAGCTCTTTCCTGCATTATGCGCAGGGGCAAGGAGGAGGGCTGCCCCGCCTGCCAGCGCTTCCTGGAGGAGCTGCTGCGGCCGAGCAGCCCCGCGCCGCAGATCCCCGCCGCCTTTGCCGCCTGAGCTGCGCCGGGTGCTCTGTGTCGGCTTTTGGACGCTGGCGCTCGGCACTTCAAGCTGAACCTACAACACCGTGTGCAATCTGGCGCAAACAGTGTGCTGCCGCAAATGATAGCAGGGGGATAGCGGCAACCAGCGCTGGGAGTCGAATGCTATCGCGATGCTGCCAGCCTTGGCAATGCGAGGCTGGCATTGTACATTAGGACCTGCGCCAGGGAAGATTTGGCGTGGCTGCCATGACAAGGACGGTCCCCTGCAAATTCCAGAAAGCTTTGGGATGCGCCCCAGGGAACCTCTACATCAAGAAACAGCTGTTTTTAGAATCGACAATTTTCTGCGGACGCCTGCGTTCACTTTCGTACGGGCTGCTGCGCTCATCAGGATTCAAGGGATTGTTGCACCGTGTTTGCGAAGTTTTGCTGAAGATGGCGTGCCAGCTGCATACCAAAACGGCGGTGCACTCTCATGGTTCGCCTTTTTGGTGTTTCTGCTGGCCACACCCATTGTTTTGATGTGCCATTCCGCATGGCGGATCTGTCTCACCTTGTGCTTTGGCTTGGTTGGGGTGGGCTGCTCTATATCTGAAGAGTGCCTAGATCCTACTTGTGCAGGACAGCACCACAAAATTGCAATACAAAAAGAGGAAAGCTGTCGACACGATGCCAACGATGCATCCATGCTCATGTGCGACAAGCTGCACATTCCACTGAACTCGGGTCTTTTCGGCGCAACAGCATGCACGGCGAGTGAGCACCACCATGCGGAGGAGTGAATTCACAGTTGCACATAGGTATTCAAACCACCTCACAAGACCACTAGACAGCAGTGCAGATACATCGTTTCGTGCACGGAGTCACGTGACTCCAATGCTGGGGGTGTATGATACAAGAGCAGCTCACTACGGCGCCCTTGGCTGCGGACATGAACTGCCCGCCCTTCAGGCTGCCGCCGTGTCACCGCGTCGTCTTGTAGCTCTGCAGGCGCACGGACAGCAGGACCTTACACAGATGGAATGCCAAATGCTCGCCAAGTGGAAAACCACCGCACACAACTTAAGATGCCACAGCGTTCAGTGGATGCACCCAATCCCGGCTAAGTCTACTTAACAGATTCTATCACTGCAGAAGAGAGCCGCACCTTGACCTTCTTGAGCAGCTCCTTCGCAACGGGGTCGGTGGCGAAGTGGTCCCGCACCGGCTTCAGGATGGCGTTGATGGCCGCCGTGAGCGCCGGCTTCAGGTCGCCTGCAGGCGCAATAATAGCGACATCAACGACCCCGAGAAGCACCTGCTGACTGCTGCCGAGCAAGAAGTACTGCACTAGCTGAAAAATTGCAAGCAGGTGTGCAATCGATTGGTGAACGAAACCACGTTGTCTAAACGGGGCTTCACACTGTGAACGTCCCCTCCTATATGCTGCCACTGTGCAGCAGCATGACACTCAGGCAGCAGGCGGTAGTCACCTGGATGCAATGCGCCCGATGCGTAGTCTGCCGCCATCTCCATGTACGAGGTGTAGGTCCTGCATAGCCAACACAAACGCATGGGAGACGCAGGATGTCGAGCAACTGTAGCTTGTCTGTTGGATGGAAACAGGTTTGTAGAGGCTGTCATCAGGGGTGTTCACACACCCAGCGGCAGTAACGCAGCGTCACCCACAGGGAGCAGACACGGAGGTCCAGGCAGGCTCCGAGAGCACAAGATGCAAACAGGCCGCGAGACAGAGTTGCAGGCACGAGACAGCTGGACGCAATTTCACAGATTTTGGCGGGGCGCACTTCTCGCCGCCGGCCTCGGGCTTGCGCGACACCTGCAGCTGCCCAAACCAGGGGAACACCACAAGCTTGGCGTACGCCAGGCACGGGTTACCCTCCACCTGCAGCACCACAAAATCCCGTTGATTGCGGGACGACTTGCTTGGCTATGGTGCAATAGCATCATGCTGCAAAAGAGCCCCACGGGCGGGCGCAGGAGGTGCCAGCCGAGGCTCCTTGGACAGCATCATGCAGCTGAGCCGCCTGGTGAAGAACGGGTGCTGGCCCCTCCTTGGAAAGAGTTTAGTGGGCTGCCACACCTCGGCAGGCGGGCAGAAGGCCTTCTTGATCTTGGTTTTGACCTCCGCCTCAGAGTCCTCCATGAAGATGGCCGACGCCGGGTCGCTCTTCGACATCTTCTCCTGGCCCTGGTGTAGAAACCATGTGCTGTTCAGTGGCGTGCCAATCGAAGTGTGCAGGTCTCCTGCTGTGGCGCCTCATTGCTGCCACCTCTGCCGGCGCAAGCTGGTCGCTGTGTGTGGCTCTGCAGTCTGGCGGTGTCCAACCTCCACAGCACGCCTGTTTCCGGCGGGCAGCAGGCCTGGTGGCAACCGGTGGTGTGCACGACGGCGCATCCGAGAAGCAGGCCGGCAGTGTCCTTTCTCCAGAGCACCTGTGCTTCCTGTGACAAGGGAGGTAGCCTGAACGATAGCGCACCTGGAGCAGGCCGGGCATCATGGGGTGCGACAGGATGACGGGCTTGAGCTTGCGCTTGGGCTGGCACATGTCGCAGTACTCCCGCGCCAGCATGTTCACCTTCCGCTGGTCCATGCCCAGCTGGCAGATGTCCGCCTGTGCGCGGGAAATGAAATACACATCTGTTTCTTGATATTGAGGAGTCACGTACTCCTGCGCCAGCATGGTCAAATTTCGCTGGTCCATGCCCAGCTGGCAGATGTCCGCCTGCGTGTGCGAAAAGGGTATGTAGTTTGTTTGGTACTTGCAATAGTCGAAACTACTCCCGCGCCAGTTCACCTTCCACTGGTCCATGCCCAGCTGGCAGATGTCCGCCTGCAGAATGCGGCAAGTGCATTTTCTCAGCAGGTCCATGCAGAACCGATCAAAGCGTAGTGCATGGAAGCTGGTGTCCGCCGGTATCCGCCTCCGGGACATCAATACCTGATTGCAATGCAGCCTGCCCAGATGCTGGGTAGCAAAAGCGAAGACCACAGATTGCTCCCACCTTGAGGAAGAAGATGTCGGCGCACTGCATACAGGGGTAGAAGATCTGGGCGGCGGACATGTCGTCGTTCTCGGTGCGCCCCATGATCTGGCCGCAGCGCACTATGCGCTTCAGGTTGTTGCGCCGCGCCACGTCCATCACCAGCGGCCAGTACTCCGCCGCCCGGCTGGAAGGAAGATGAGAGATTGTGGCTCCAAACGAGCTGCAATGTATATAGGGTACAAGAAGTCCATGGTTCGGATAGCTCGCAACCATCACCAGCGGCCAGTACTCCGCCGCCCGCCTGCCGCAAGATGAGTTGAGGGGTTACGAAATGCCGGTATGCTGCAGGGTTTAGGAGGCCCAAGGTTCATCGTCCGCGGCCAATAGCCGCCCGCCCGCCGCTCGATCAGCTTCATCTTGCCAGGATTGCTGCAACGGTACGTTTGGATGCGTACTGCAGCCCTGGCAGTGATATTGCTGCGTGAAGACCGCATCCGAAAATATGTGCCGGATCAGCGCCCGCATGTTCAGGCTGCAATGCCGGCAGACCTTGTGCCATGGGACTCGAGATGGGGAAGGAATCTCACGAGTTGATCTCCTCAGAGGCGCTGATGAACTGCACGCGCTCCATGTCCATGCCGACCGCCTTCCAGATCTCCACCATGTACTGGCCCACCACCTGGATCTTCTTCAGGTCGCCGCCCATCTTGTTGTTCAACTGCGCAAAGTAGTCCGCGACCCTGTGCAGGGCTCACCACAAACTTCGACAGATGCATCAGAAGACGTTGTGAGTATGGCTGATGCATCCTTCGAAGCTGTTCAGGGAGGTCATGCGTCCATCTCTGCAGGCAGATGGCGGCAGGCAGATGGCAAGGCGACCACAAGCGCATGCTCATTGCTCACAGCATGCATTTGATGCATGAGCAGCAGCCCGGGCACGGACGGCGCACCAGAATTTGAACGTAACGCCGGACCGTGTCAGCTTGTTCACGTTCAGCGCCTTCAGCACGCCCTGCATGACGGACATGACATGCGTAAGCTGGTGAAACCAACGTCGCGCGGCGCCGGTGTGCAGCAACACCCTTGCGCATGCCACGCACCTGCGCGATGTGCATGCGGCCCGAGGGTTCGAAGCCGTCGTACGCGACGATGTTTGGCTTTTTGTCCAGCAGGTTCCTGAGCTCTGAGTCCTGTATGCACTCCTCCGCAATGCTCCTACAGAGCTTGAACCTGTCGTCCAGCGAGAGCCTGCGCGCATGCATGTCGAGATTCAGATCGGACATGTTGATCATTGCGCGATATCCAGTCTGACATGCATGGCCGATGGCAACTGCTCCAGAGACTGCGCGCGCAGATCGTGCTCACTCTGTGGCAGGCTTGGTCATGAGCTCTGACAGCCTGTTCGTGACGTCCGACAGGTCATCGGCCACTGCTGAGACTTCTGGCTGCGCTGCTGCATCGTTCTGGCTGCTGCTGGGCGGCTCTGCAGCCTGTGCGGGAGCTGCATCCGCCACTTCCGCCATGGTTGGCGGCGATGTGCACCTGCTGAGGTCGCGCCCTTGATCACACTTGCACTCAGACAGCGTCAGCAATCAGATTGCATGCATTCGGTGTGCGCTTGTAAATGCTATTGTGTCGCTACTTCAGCTTCGTCGAAGTTTGCCTGCCCTGTGCCGAAAGTCGCCATGACGCGCGTGCTTTGCTCGACGCTGCAGCTCGTTCCTGCCGCTTCAGCGCGCCAGAAGTGCCTTTGATTCTGCTCCAACATCTATGCTGCACCTACAAGGATCGGAAGAAGCCAGGCCCTCCACTGCTGCATTGGGCCTGCAGATTTGAAAATGCAGCTGTCTTGAGGACGGGATCGAACAGGCTAGTGCACCAAGTCTTGCACTTGGGCCTGGCACCATGCCTGGCGCGCCGCATCGTGGCGCAGCCGAGGCCGGGGGGGAAAGAAAGCCTCTGGGCGTCATCATCAATGAGCTCAGCGCCTGCCTGGATACCGGCGGCGAGGGCGCCTCGACGCAGCAACCCTCTGACAGCACCGTACTGGCCGCCCGCATGCGAGCGGTCCTTCCGCTGGTGTTTGCGCACGTCGAGCCGCAGCAGGGTGCGCCGCAGCTCGTGTTATAGCGCGTGTCATGACCGCATACCTGACGCTGCGGTGACCGCGCTGGGACGCTGCACTTGAGTATCATGCCATGCGGCAACATGTGCATGCATCGAAGTAGGTACAACATGTGCTATCGTGTGCAGGGAATGCTAAAGCGGTGCAGCCAGTGCTGCGCATGGTGGACTTGGCACTAGAGCGCTTCCCGGCGCTCTTTGGACCTGGCAGCCGCGGCTTTTGCTTCCTGCTCATGCAGAAGCTGCTGAGCCTGCTGACCACGCAGTCCGCCATGCAGTGAGATCCCCACACATCCTCTGCATGTCAACGCTTCTCCCTGCTTGTTCTCGTGCATGGACGGTTTCACCTGAGGCATGCAAGGCCTGCGCAGCCTGCTGTGCTCTATCCTTAGCTGCTTGAATTGCCAACATCCGCAGGGGCGTGCACGTGGCCGTCTGCGGGCAGTTGTGCACCATGACGAGCATGCTGATGCGGGACGAGCCTGAGGCGTACTCCCGCATTTTCGATGGCGCTTTCGAGCTGGCGCTAGGTCAGTCGCCTCATCGCCCACTCCTTGCCCATTTGGCCAGAAGTGGCATGGCGGAGCTGCTCGGCGTGAAATTTTCCTTGTCTGAGGAACTTTTCTACGAACCGACAACATTTCAATGGATAGGCAATGCCGGCTGAATTGTCGGCGTGACAAGGGCTTTTCGAATCATGCAGTCTTGAGATGAACAGGCAGTGACAGCTGAATGCTTGGCGTGCAGAGTGCCACCAGGTCCTACGCCTCATGTGTATCCCCGGCATGCTGCCCGCCGGCGCCGCCGCGCACGTGGCCTGCTTCCGCGGCGGGTGCGCCGCGGCCGCCGCGGCCGACGCGGCCTTCCGTGCCTCGGCGGCGCCCGCTGGCGACGGCGCGCCGCCGCCAGAGCCCCTCGAGCACTGTACCGTGGTCCTCGGCAGCGTGCAGCACTGCGAGGCGGCACTGGCGGCGGCGCTGGCCCTCATGGCGGACTGCGTGCGGCGTTCGCCGGCCCTGGCCGCCGACGCAGGCTGCGCGTCGGCGCTCAGCCTCGCCGCGGAGCTCATGCAATTCGGCGGCCCCGGCGCTGTGCAGCCGGCGGCCGTGGCGGCCGCCGCCACGCTGGCCGCGGCGCTGCCGGTAGCGCAGCTGCCGGCGGCCAGCCTGCTGCAGGCGCTCGTGGCAGTTCTGGACGATGCTGCGGCGGATGGCCGGCTGGCGGATGGGGATGAAAATGCAAAGGAGGCGGCCCGGCCGTGGCACCTGCACCTGTTGCAGCTGGCGCAGCGCTGCTTGCACGCGCTGGCGCTGTGGGGCGGCCTGGCGGAGGCGGCGCCGCGGCTGGCGGACGTCTTCTGCCGGGCCGTCATCGCGGCGTCACCGCAGTCGCGGCTGCAGGCGGAGCTGGCGCACATGCTGGCGGACCTCGTCACGGCGTTTCCCGACCTGGCGGACCACTGCGGTTGCTGCGTCGCAGCGCTGCCGGCCGGCGGCGCGGTTGCGGCCGCGCTGGTGCGGCTGGTCCGCGTGGCAGCCTCATTGCCAGCTTTTGTCGCCGCCAAGGCTGCCCTTGCTCAAACACAGCAGGTGAGGCAGCGAGATCTCATGACCCAGGCCCGAGTACCAGCGTCATTACCTGCAAGCGTTTTGTGCTTCTTGGCGGGTGTACATACCAAGGGAGAGCTCCATGCAAACGACAACCTTGCCCTGCACGGTATGCACCACAGCAGCTGTTGCAAGAACTGCGTTGACAAGTCACGAACTTCAGAGTGTGACAACCCACGAACGTTCACTGTTTGCAGGAAAACACAGCGGCCGAGCAAGGGGACAGCGCCTCGGCCCGCAAGCGCCGGAGGCTGCGGTACAACAGCACACGGGAGGCGCAGGGCAAGGGAAAGCAGCCAGCCGCGGCAGCCAGCGATGTCGCAGCAGCCCCGCGGCCTGGCTTTGCTGCAGACCTATTGCAGGTGCAGCAACGCAGCGCTCAATGTTATGGAAGATGCTGCTGGAGTGCACCAAGTTGGAATATGGGTGGGTCTTCGTGGTCAGCACTGAGGCGGAGCGTCTTGTATTTGATAATAATGAACCTTGTATCATTCATATCGACGCAGGCCGTGGAGGCGCTGCACCCGGGCCGGCTTCGCAACTGCGGCTGGACAGACGCGCAGTGCCTGGCCGCGCTGCAGACCGTGCTAGGCGGCTGCGAGGAAGCCGCGGCGGCGGCGTGGCTGCCTCGCCTGGGCCGCGTCGTCGGCCTGTGGGCGCGCTGGGCCGGCGCCGCCGACCGGCAGCCTGCTGAGCAGGAGGCTGTCGCGTGCGTGCTCGGTGAGCTGTGCCGCAACTTTCGCAACCCTGCACGATTGCATTATCACCGTGTAATGAGGCGGCAGTCGTGCTGGTCACCGACTTGAAGAACACACCTCGATGGCAGGCGTTGTGGACGCGTTTGCTGGCGCCTGCACGCGGGTGGCCGCAGCGTCTCACCCGGAGTCGCAGCAGCGGGCGCTGGCCGCCGCTCGGCAGGCCTTTGAGGCGCTGAGCCTGAGCGGTCCTCAGCTGCAGGCACTGCTGCGGCTGCCCTGGCGGCACATGCAGGTGCCTTCTTCGACTCTCGTTGCGTACCGAGCTGAAAAAAGGGGCGCAGTCTGGTGCCCTCAAGACGAGTGCCCGACTGATCGTTTTGATACCTGCTGGACGTTCAAGCTGCAGCACATCACCAGAACATCAACATAAAAGCAGCAACAAGGTGTCACGGTGGTGCAGACTGACGGCCAAAGCACGCCGCCAGTCGGCGCGGCCCTGGCGAGCCTGCGCCTGGCCCTCGCGGCCAGCTGGCTGGGCGGCGATGGCAGCGGCGCCCAGCCCGGCGCGGACTTGCTGCGGGACCTGCTGCAGGAGGCGGCAGGGCACGACGCGGCGCCGGCACGGACGGCTGTCGCGCTGCTGACGCCGTCGTACCTCGCCGCAGCCGCTGCCGTGGCCGCGTCTGGCATGTCCCAGGTGCACACACGCAGCATCTCCTGGTGTGAGGCGTCCATTGGCTTGGAAATGCTGTCGACATCGTCATTCGTGCATTGTCATCGCACGTACAATTAACACGTCCAGAGTGCCTGTGTCGTGCGCTGTCAATGCCCAACTGTTCCTGCTGCGACAGCTGCAAGGAGGACTCACGGTGCTGTGCTGCACCTGTCGCAGGTGTCGCACCAGGCGCGCACGGACGCCCAGCAGGACGCATACAAGCGAATGAAAGCGCTGCTGCCGGACGCGCACCCCGCCGTGCGCCAGGCGCTTGCGGCGGCGTTGCGCGACTGCCTCTATTTCGAGGCCCTGTGCCAGCCCAGCCTCGCAGACCTGTCCCGGGTGCTGTCGTCAGGTGGGCCTTCGACATTCAGGATCGGCATGTAGGACTGGCAGCTTTCTGGATCGCCAACACAGCAGTTTGCATGCCATGAGATTGCAGAAACACCACCATCTCCTTCCTGTGGCATAATGCATCAAATCTGATACGCACCGCCGCTTCGATGTCCCCATACGAGCTGTTCTCGCTCACTCTGAAGCGTCACATCCTGCAGCGGAGGCTGTGGGCAGTTCCGACGGCCGGCACTGGGTGTCAGAGCCGGCAGAGGCCGTCTGCCCGAACCTGGTGTCCGCAAAGGTGGACTTTGCGGGGCTGGCGGATTTCGCCAATACCCTGCTGATCGATGAGCCCAAGGCCGAGGTGCAGGTGAGCTCGCGGACGTGTTTGAAATCGAAACTGCGGCGGCTGCGCCTGCAAAATCAAAGGCTCTTGCGCGCTCCCCTGTGGCACCTGGCTGCCAAAGCTCCCAGCTGATTTTGAAACAGCTGAAATGGTGCAAACTCTTGTTCGGATACGCGCAGGCGGGCATGCTGGCCACGCTGACGCACTTCTTCAAGGCGGCGTCCGCTGCGTCGCTGCCGGGGGCTCGCCCGCTGCTCCTGGCGTGCTGGGACCTGGCTGGCAGGTGCGCTGCTGAGTCTGCATACTCTGTAACCGCAGGATCTGTACCCCATGGTTGCTCTTGACTGCTTGTGCACATGTCACTGTAGGTTGCTGTCATGCGGCTGCTTCACACGGCTGACGCCTCCATTGAGATTGTCTGAGCGGATGCTCTGCCTGCTGCCTGCTGCTCTGACAACGTGCGACAGCACATGCCATCACAACTTTCTGGCTGCAGCGGCGGCAGCTCGCCGGTCCGGGCGGCGCTGGCGGCCGCGGTGCCGCTGCTGGCGAGCCCCGAGCTGCTGGCAGCAGCGTTCGACGAGGGCTTCGACCCGGCGGATGTGGCGCAAAAGTGCGAGAATGCGCTGCTGCAGGCGAGCGTGCCCCATTCAGTCTTGAATACGAATTCTCAACTGCAGCGGCTGCTCCTGCATGATGGCTGAGGGTGGACTGTCGGCATGTGTGCTGCTCTTTTGCCGGGCTTCGACGTCCTGCTTGTTCAGCCAGGCCCGCGAGCAGCCTTCAGAGGCTGCACGTTACTGGTCTTGATCGACGAGATTATTGAACCAAGACTTTGCCTGCACATGGATGAGGGACAGCACTTGCAAAACATTGGGTTGCAAAACATTCTGCAGAGGCTGAAGGGCATGCTGGACGGCGGCGGGGCGTCCTCGGAGGCGCGGGAGGGGGTGCTCAAAACCCTGGCGGCGGCGGGCTCGCACCTGGCCTCCCCCGGCGCGCAGCTGCTGCTGCTGGCGGTGCTGCTCGGCAGCCTGGACGACGGCTCCGCGGTCGTCCGCTCTAGCGTCGCCGAGCTGCTGGAAGGTGCCCCTGCACTCCCCTTGATCCCGCCTTGATACTGTGCCACCATTTCGCTATGACCTCAAAGGCGCAGGGGCCGGCGTCTTGGGGCGTCTCGGGGGGTTTGACAGTATCCGACTGTCTCCGATGTTTGTCGATTGCCAAAACAGCCAGTAATCTCTGGCGGCGTCGTAGCAAGTGTACGCCCCTGTATCATTCTCCATGCGTGCATGCTGTGGGAAAACAACCGAAGCACTGTGATTGAAATGTGGTTTGGCGACTGACAACGGCATCGCTCCCTGCGCAGCGCTGGCGGCGCGCAAGGGCGTGGAGCTGCACGACCTCATCATGGGCATGCCCAAGCTGCTGGAGTGGCTCGGCCGCATGTTCATCAGCCGCGACGGCCTACTAGGTGAGGGCTCAATTGCTGTGCGCACCCGCCAGATCAATACTCATAGAGTGGACATTTGAAGTGTCAGTGCGTGACTTTTGCCACAGCGCAAGACACTGGGTGCATTCTTGCACATTCGCACGATGGAGGTCCCTCATATCTACACGATCTAAGCTGCTGCCGCAGACGAGCTGGCGGATGTTCTGGGCATGGGCCAGCAGCAGCTGACACGCGAGGTGCTGCCGGCCGCCATCCCCGCCCTTATCGCTGCCCAGGTGCATCTCTTTCAAGACCCATTCACCCAACAATTATTTCAAACCTGGCGTGCACGGCAAGCGGCAATGCCCGCATGAGAAGCGCTATCCAGCCCAACTCGTGCAGTTGCAAAAAGCCAGGATGCTGCTCCACACTGCATGCAAGGTGTGTTAAACATCTTCGGAGTGTGGCTGGCAGCACCGGCCAGCGCTGGAGGCGCTGGCGCAGCACACACAGTGTCGTGTGCTTCCTCGAATCCGAAACCACATCAAACATGGTTCTGCGGCGTTGCACGACAGGACCGGCCGGCGCTGGAGGCGCTGGCGCAGCGCGCGGGCATGAGCCTGCAGCACCTCATTCACGAGCTGGGCCACCACGCCGTCGCCAAGCACATCTTCGAGGGTGCGCCGGCTCCCCCCAGCTGCAGCACCCAGCCTGGGCTCCTGCGTTTGCTGTGCTGCAGACCATCTCGCGGCTGCTCACACGCAGTCAGCCATCGCTGCGAGTCAGCCATCGCTGAATGTCAGACAGCCGAACCAACATGCTAATCAACATGCTGCATGTTTTCCAACATGCAGGCTCGCAGGAGTTTGGCTCTTTCATGGAGTTTGTCGAGTCCGTGATCGGGGAGGGCTTTGTGGCCTACCTGCGTGGCATCATGCAGCGCGTTATCACCGAGATCATCGCCATCGCCAGCGACTCACCCGACTGGGGCGGCGGCCCGACCCTCCCGCAGGCGAGTCAGGACCAGAAATCTTCTCATGTCAACCCATGAAAAGCCTCTTGACGACGGGCTGCACTACATCCAGATGTCCAGAAACTTGTCTTGATACTTGGCTCATTTGACATTGCCGACCCGGGCGTGAGCGCAACATTGGTCATTTGTGTGACTGCCGCAGACCGTGTGCGACCGCACGCGCAGCATGCTGCACATGCTAGCGCATGACGTGGACGCGGACCAGCGGCAGGACGTCGCCGACCTGCTCGCGGGTGAGATTCGAATTCGAATGCGATTTCCACAGCACCCTCGCTGGCTTCGGCGCCTTTGCCCTGGTCCCTGGCGGCGTGGGCGACGCCGCAGTGCATGCGTGACGCTGTTCGTTTCCCCATGTTGAGCAGTCCAGATGCGCAGGTGCCGGGGTGATGAGTGAGTCCTGCATGTCTTGCAGACTGCGACCACGTGACCAAGATCTTGAAGCTGTACGGAGACGAGCTGGACCGTGGGTGCCAGGCAGGCTCCTCCGAGATAGCGGTGCACCGCAACATCCTCCGCGGCGTGACGCTGCTCATCGGCCTCACCGGCCGCCACATCGACCGCTTTCTGCCACAGGTGGAACTTGCCGGCATGACTGCACGACTGGGGAGCTGCTCGCCTGCCACGCGCAGAAATGCGTGCATCGGGCCCACGCAATGCCGAGTCACTTTCTGTCTGAATATTGAGGGAGTTGAAGTGGCTGCCGCTGCACGAGGAAGGTGTTCGCGTCATGTGTCTTCATCTCTGTATTGAACAAGGTCTGCTAACATAGGCTGGTTCCTCGTGCTCCATTCCGCAGATGATGGTGCTGCTGACGGGCGCAGTGCGCATGGCCAAGCCGGCGCAGCTGCAGCTGCAAGCCCTGGAGGGCTGGTTTATGCTGGTGCAGGCGCTGCTACAGCATGCGCCCGCGCAGCTGTCTGGTGTCATGCATCAGGTCGGTTTCTTCTGAATGTTCTGCATTCACGTACACGCAGCAATCTCAATCCCAGCTGCAAGCAGATGCGCATACAGCCTGTTCCAATGCCTGCGTGCGTCCACCTCAGCGAGCCGGAGCCTGGGGACCACCTCTGCATGTAGCCAAAAGAGCTGAACTGGTTGCGGTGCACCATGTATCAGCACTCGCTACAGCTGGATTTGCAGCAAAAGGGATTGCAGACAGTGAACAAGAGCCGCGATGTTTGCCGCTTTGTTGGCCGCAGATGATCGTGACGCTGCTCGAGCCGCTGCACGAGGGCGGCGCTGTGGCGGCAGCGGCTGCCAAAGTCGTGGAGGCAATCGTCATCAACGGCGCCACACTCTTCAAGGTGCGGGAATGCGGCTTTGCTTTGGTGCTGCGCTTGCACAACAGCACGCCACAGGTGGACGGTCGCCAGATCGCTGCGTGGCAGTTGCGTCTGCTGTTGCCAGTTGCGACCTTTGGGACAGCCCTGCATGGAACTCCTACTCTATATGCTGCACGATCCAACCTGTCTGCCGCCTGTTGGAGTGTGGGCCCTTGCGTTTTTCAAGTGCGCACACCTTCAATTCACAGTGCTCCCTGTCGCTGCCGCAGGAGAAGCTGAAGCAGCTGCCGCCGCTGCCGGCGTCGGTGCCCGCGCTCGCGGCGGCAAGCAAGGCGCTTGCCGAGGCGCGCGGCAAACTGTACAAGAAGGAGACGGTCGTGCTGCTGCGGGATTCTCTCAGCAGCGAGTCCCTGGGCGTGCGCGCCGCAGCACTGCAGGTGGGTTCAGCGTTAGGATTTCAGCGTGTTCTGTTCATGTTGCTCTAGAATGGGCGCACCTCATAGGACCGCTGTTGAACTTTGCTGGGCGCAGCTGCATTCCACAGCCTGCTCCTGCGCCGTCTGCCATATCAATCGTGGGGCCATGGGAACTGCTGTTCCTGCATGGCTGTCACGGGAAGGCAGTCTGTGAATCATTGATTGACTCCACAAGCCGTGCACACATGTCCGAGTCCCTCTGCTTTGTCGCCGCAGGAGCTGCAGCACTTCCTGCAGCTGCAGACCAGCCGCGGCTGGCTGCAGGGCGTGCTGGCGGACGCCGCGGGTGGCGGCCTGGAGGGCGAGGCCTCTGAGAGCGAGGATGCCGCGCTGCTCGCCAGCCTCATGGCCGCGCTGCTCAAGTGCTGCGACCCCGAGGTGTGCGGCCCCCAAACTGGTGGCATGACAGCGTCCTCGCCGAGCCCCGCAGTGCCCAGTGGAAGCAGCTGCCGATGCACCCCAGCGCAGCACCTTGTGCTTTTGACAGATGGATCGAGTCCTGCGATCTGTGCGGTGCGCCTGGCGAGGCGTGTCTCGGGCAAACTAACTCCTGCACGGCAAGGTATTGGACTGACACCGCCTAGGGCTAGGACCTGTGTGACATGCGCAAGTTGGCATGCCTGGCTGCCGTTGAGGCGCGCTGCGCAGCAGTGCGCGGCGATGTGCCGAGTAAAGAGTTCCAAGAGCCCCATTTGAAAGAACTGATCGGCAGAACAAGTGTACTACAGCACCTGAGCTTTTGAACCCGGCAGGTGGCCTGCCGGTGAGCCAAAGCGGCGAAGCAGTGCGCAGCAACGTACCTGGGAAAAGAGTTCCATTTGTGAAAGACCTGACTGGCGGAACAAACCCACTTTAGCACCTGAGACCTTGAAACACGCAGGTGGCCTGTCGGTGCGGCGCGTCGCGCAGCAGTGCGCAGCGACGTGCCTGGGGCTGCTTTGCAGGGCAACGCACAGCGCGGCAAGCGGGCTGACGATGTCTCGGGTGGTTGTTGCCTGCAGGTGGGGCTGCCGGTGAGCCGCGCGGCGCAGCAGTGCGCGGCGATGCGCCTAGGGGGCAGACAAGTACTGAACCCTCCTGTCCCAAAGCTTGCTCCCAGACCCTGCTTTCTATGTCGTCAGGTGGGGCTGCCGGTGAGCCGCGCGGCGCAGCAGTGTGCGGCGACGTGCCTGGGGCTGCTGGGCGCGGTGGACCCGGCGCGTCTGGCGCTAAAACCTAAGCCGCCGGGCGGCCTCGCCGCCGCGGACGGCGCACTGCTGGTGGATCTGGTGGAGGTGCACCTGGTGCGCGTGCTGCGCGTTGCCTCGCACCTGTTCCAGTTGGACGCCGCCACCTACGCCATCCAGGTGACAACTCTTCCTCCGTTTCAAGCATCTTCACGAGCGGCACCTGAAGCCTGTGCTGCGCGTCGCGTCGCACCTGTTGCAGCTGGACGCCGCCACCTACGCCATCCGGGTGAGAAGACCCTTGTGAATCGAAATCAAGTCGACACATTGCATTCTGAATACATTTTGGAGCTGGTGGAGCGGCATCTGGCGCGTGTGTCACGTCGCACCTCTTCCCGCTGGACGCCGCCACCTACGCCATCCAGGTGAGGAACCGGACCCTCTGGAAAAGCTATGAGATGGGCAGCAAAAGGGCGAGGTTGTGAGTGCAGCTGTGGTGGTCAAGGGTCACCGGCAGCACAGAGCAAGCTGGAAACCTTGTCTGTTACGCCTGCCATACCTGCCAGCATAGCGCTTTGACATATATGGTGATTTGAACCTGTCATGCACAGGAGCTGCTGCGCCACTACAGCAGCACCGGGCTGCCGGCTGTGCCTGGCGCGGACGCAGCTGGCCGCGGCGTGACGCCCGCAGATGGCAACTCCCTGTTTGCGGCGCTATCGCCCGAGACCCAGGTGTGCAGGCATCATGCGCAACACAAAACGCCTTGTTGAGTTTGTCCAGTGATGCAGGCCTGAACGCACATGCTGCCGCCTTCTTGAGGCTTCCCGGAAGACAAGACGTGAGGGAGTGTTCCCTGCTCTGGCCATTGCCATGTCAAGCGCAATTGCTTCAATCATAGCTTGAGCTCAAGCGACCCACTTCGCTGATTCCTTTGCAGGCGACTTTGACTGCCACTGTTTATCATGGTGAGCTGACTGCAGGCCATCGTGCGGCCGTACCTGGACTCCAAGTTCGCGGTGCAGGGCGCGGGGCGCTGCCGCAAGGGCGTCATCTTCGGCGCCGGTGGCGCCGACCTGCCCTTCCGCAAGTGGCTGTTCGCGTGGCTCAAGCAGCTGGTCAGCCAGGCCGCAGGTGCGCCAATGCATGCTTGGTTGAGCTGAGCAGCGCAAGATGCAGACCTCGCCGCTGACTTGCGCAGCGCTGGAGGTTGTTCGTTTCAGTCAACTGCCGTCTGTCTGGTGTTTGTGTACTGTTCCTGCTTTGTGGGGTACCAAACCAAGGCGCAGTCCCATGCGCCATCAAATGCAAGCTGTGACGGCAAGCGTGAGGATCAACACCACATAATGATCACAAATGATCACGTCCCTGGCACAGGCCCACGGCTGAAGATGTTCCAGGCGTGCATCCCCATCTTCCGGGTCGACATCCAGGTGTCGCAGTACCTGCTGCCGTACCTGGTGCAGAACGTCGTCGCCAACGGCTCCGACGAGGCAGTCAAGGGCGTACGGAACGAGGTGCGCGCGTCCAAGCTTGCCGAGATACCATCACGAATGCACAGTACAAGGACACCGCATGCAAAATCGACAGATGACAGCATACCTGTGCCACATCGTAGCCGCGTGCGGGGACAGATTCGCCGTCATGCGACTATGAACACTTCATCACACTTCAACTCGGGCAAAATGCTGTTTCACGCTGTGCAGATGGAAGCGGTGCTGCAGGGCGGGCAGAGCAGCCGCGAGGGGGAGCTGTGCGTGCAGGCGGTGTTCACACTGCTGGACACGCTCACCAAGTGGCGTGCTGAGCAGCGCGGCGCCTCCCCCACCGGCTCAGGTATCTCATTGTTTGCCATGTCGTCGTGCCATCATCTTATTTCCGCAAGTGCCGGATATGCCGTGTACAGCCTCGCCCGGTGGCTGTGGTGTCGTCATGGAGATGCCGTCGTGCCAGCGATGCAGCACCCTCAGGAATCCACATCGCATGATCGCCACCTTTTCCGCAAACTCAGGCAGCACGGCAGGCGGAGCGGCAGCGTTTCGCTCCAAGGTGGATGTGGACCCGCAACCAAGCACATGAGCATGTGCCGGCATCAATTGTGGGTTTATTTTGCCGGCAGGGCCCGCAGCGTCGGGCAGCACGGCGGGTGGCGCAGCCACATGTCGTGCCACGGTGGATATGGACCCCGCCTTGAAACACATGAGTGACCTGCTGGACGCCATTCCCCAGGAGCTGCTGGCCAGCGCGGCCGCGCACTGCGGTGAGCGGTCACTCTGCACCTGGCTTCCCACCCACTTGATTTGCAGACTCGTCCACAGCATCCACCAGGAGCCGCTGGCCAGCGCGGCCGCGCACTGCGGTGCGTGCCGCCTGAACGTTCGCATTCTAGAACAGTTGGTGCCTCCATCACTCATCAAGGTCACCTGTCAGCACGTGTTTGCACGTCGCAAGCTGGGACGAGCGCTGCACGTCGACACATGAGCCGTGCAGCATCCGAGCAGCATCACAGTCACAAACTCAATGTGTGCTCACAGTCACCAGTACGATGTGTGCAGCAGCTTGAGGTGCTGCCTGTGCTCGACAGGCGCTCACGCGCGGGCGCTGCAGCACTATGAAACTCATGTGCGGGCGGCGTGGGGCGGCGGCCTCAACGCCGCCGGCCTGCGCAACGCCTGCTACACTGACGCCCAAGTCGTCTTCCTGCAGGTAACATTCTTGGTTCTTTTCTTGTGAAGAATGTGTTTCTGGTGTCGTTGACTGCGAGGCTTGTGCATCGCATCTATCGTTCTAGACGACGAAATTGGCTAACTCTGTAATCGCAGGAGGTGTACGGCCGAAGGAATGTCACTGTCACGTTGTTGATCTGCTCGGAACCCTCCTTGAAACCCTGCACTACGCAGGAGGTATACAGCAAGCTGCAGGAGCCGGACGGGCAGCGGGGCTGTGCCTCAGCGAATCCTGCTGTTTGAGGACAACTTGTCTCGATCACACTTCCAAAACCCTGCACTGCAGGAGGTGTACGGCAAGCTGGAGGAGCCGGACGGGCTGGCGGGGCTGGTGCGGCTGCGGCAGGGCGGCGCAACGCCCGCCGACCACATGCTGGCCGCGGAGAAGGCGGGCGCCTGGTCCGAGGCCCTCTCCTTGCACGAGCAGGTGCCCTTCGAATCCCTTCATGCAAAGGCCTCAGGCTCAGTGCGCCCCATCGAAGATGTGTTGCTCATTGGGTCGGCCATGATCGGGTGTTCATGCAAGCGCTCCGCTGCATTGACCATTGCGAAACTACGTCGAAGAGCAGCCCTGCCTGCATAAGCTAGGTGTTCAAAGTCCGTGAATTGCCCGTCACCAGGAGGGACAGTTCCAGACCCCTGCCCTCGTCTGCTGCAGGCGCTGCAGCGCGATGCTGTGCGGCCACGCGGTGCGGCGGCTGAGGACGCTGAGACGGCGGCGGCTGCTGGCGCGCCGCGCGGCGACCAGGGCCTGAGCGCCGGGCAGCGCGGCTACCTGCGGTGCCTGCAGCACATGGGGCACCTCCACAGCCAGCTGACCCACGTCAACGGCTGGGCGCAGGACGCTACCGGTGCTGCTCCTTTCCGCGGTGTACCCTCGCGTCGCTGCTCTGTCGTCGCTTGCCTGCAGCTGTGGAAGGCCATCGTGCTCGTAACAGCTGGACGCGGCAGCGGCGAATTATGTCAGTTGACTCATGTGTGTGGCCAAATACCGCTGCTAAATGACGCTGCCACATGATGCTGCATGCTTGCGCAGACGTGGCCAAGTGCCAGCTGGCGGCGTCGGGCGTCGCGGCAGCGTGGCGCCTGGGACAGTGGGATGCGCTGTCGGAGCACCTGCCGCGCACCCAGGTCGGCTACGAGCGTCTAGACGCCGAGGACCGCTGGGAGGTACTGATGCCACAGAAATCCGCTTTCAGCAATCCACACCTCTGTTGCATGTTTAGTGAGCTCTGGTTGCCATGATCCCTTCCTTGATGTAAAACTCGTCCGCACTCCCCGCCCTGGCTTCGTCAAGGTACTACGCCGCACAGCCAGATGGCAGGTGATGCGGTCCAGAAGGCAACACAATGCAGTCAGCAAGGCGCCACAGCCTCGGTTGCAGAACTTCAATTTGACTGCTCGTGCTTTGAAACTGACCCTTCAACCTGGCGAAATGTTCTGTAACAATGCAGGTGCGCGTGGGGCGGCTGCTGGCGGGCGTGGCGGGCGGCGACGCGGTCGCAGTCGCGGTGCAACTGCGGGCGGCGCGCGCGGAGATCATGGCGCCGCTGTCAGCCGCCGCCATGGAGAGCTACGCGCGCGCGTACCCCCACCTCGTGCGCCTTCACATGCTGCAGGAGCTGGCCGACGCTGCCGCCCTGCTGCAGGTGCTGAAGCCCTAACACCTACACCCACATAGAACACAACCGCCATAACATTATTTGAATGTTGCCAACGCCGCCGGGCTGCGGCAGGTGCTTCCAATCCCCATGCAATTGCTATTGGACTGCCGAATGTAGTGTGTCTGCGGTCCCTTGCACATGGGATTATTGCACAGTACGTCACCAGGCCGGTGCTCTTTTCGTCAACCCGCTCTTACTCCAGGAGTCATTGCAACTGTGCGTTGGGCGCGTTCACTTCCGCATGGTGGACAGGAAAACGAGAAGAGAAGGGATACAAAACCACATTACCACCGCTGCGGAAATCCTCACAGGAGATGCCGGACGCGGGGCCGCACGATCGGGAGCGCCGGCTGCACTGGGGGCCGCGACTGGCGGTCACACAGGCGGGGCTCGGGGCGCGGGGCCCCATCCTGGCGCTGCGCCGCCAGCTGGCGGGCCTGGCGGCCGTGCCGGCCGACGCCGGCGCCGCATGGCTGCAGCACGCCAAGCTGTGCCGCGCCGCAGGTGGGGGTGCTGGCACCGCATTGTTCTGGGCGAGACATGAGGACACCAGGCGTGAAGCGGTTTTGCGGTAGTCCGTACAACCTACATTGACCTACATGTTTTCGGGTACATGGCTCGATATTGTGTACTGCACGTTCGCTTGCAAAGCAACTACCTGGCGGCGGTCTGTGATGCAAATCCTGGCGGCAGTCCTGTCTTGGTGCATCCTCGAGTGCCCTCCCAAGTTCGGGTGCCCCAGCTGAAAGTCTGGGCATGTGCTGCCGCCTGCATGCCACTGGGCGGCAGGCCAACACGGCAGCTGCACAAGTGCATGCACTGCTGCGACACTGCAGGGCAGCTGGCGGCGGCCAACACCTCAGCTGTCGATGTGCATTTGTTGCGCCCGCAGGGCATTTCGAGGCGGCCAACACGGCGTCGCTGGAGGCGGTGGCGCAGCGCGTGCCGGGCGCCCCCGTGGAGCACGCCAAGCTGCTGTGGGCCATGGTCAAGCCGCACCGCGCCATCATTGAGATGCAGGAGGTGCTGTCAAGTTCCATGTCGTTGATATTTGACAAGTCAAGTTCCACCCCATGGCCAGTGTACCTCTTGCCTGTGGTCTCTACCTACTGGGCACCGCACTGCAGCGCACCATCTCCCTCTGCAGGGTCCCACTATCATTTGGTGAACCGCGGCACCACGCTCGCAGGTGATCGGGCAGCATGAGGCGGTCGGCGGCGCGCGAGGCGCCGGGGCGGACCTGCTGGGCTTTGCGACGGCGGCAGGGCGCAGACGCAACGAGGCCAAGGCGCGCATGCTGCTGGCCTGCTGGATGGCGGAGACGGGGCAGGGCTACCGCGGCGACATCGAGAGTGCGCTCTCTCTTCGAGTTCGGCGTTGCTGTCGCTGCTCTGGGCCCTGCTGGGGGTCAGGATTGGCTCAGTGAAAGGTGCAGCCAGCTTGTGCATTGAACTGGCAACCGGGCAAGCATCGCCCGCTTGGGAAGCCTGGCATTCACGATGTCGCCAGTGGCCTCCACCGCATGGGTCCAGGGCACTGGTATCCGAATCACCTGAGTCAATGTCCGCAGACAACTTCAAGCGCTCCATCGACCTGGCCGGCGAGTGGGAGAAGCCGCACTTCCGCTACGCCAAGTTCCTGGACCAGCTCATGACAGACGCGCGCCTGCGTCAGAGCACCACCAAGGTGGTGCTTTCCTTTTATTTCTCCGTCGTTCTGTCAGACTCGAGTCTTGGCGGCAGACGCCTGCTCAATGTGAGTCCCACGATCCTGCACCCCGTCCCGCACCCAAGTGTGGCAACGTGGCAAGCAGAGCCACGCTTTCTCGAATCAGGGCAGGAGGTTTGTGCTTGCTGATTTTGATGCATATGACGGCCTTGCAGGCAACGGCAAAGGACCTGGACCGCATCAGCGGGCGCTCCAAGATCCCGCTGGGCCAGGACCGGCCCTACCTCGACTGGCTGCCCGAGGTCTTGACCTTTTGACTTTGCATGTGCGCCGCGTGACTTGTGGAGAGACAGGCGCTGCAACCTGCTTGGGTTTGAGTGTCATGTGGTATAAGAGCGCTGTCAGTCGCCTTGCTGGACATTCCGCCGCCAGCGTCTTCTGTGCTCAGTGGTGCGACGCATTGCATGTGGCATTTCAACAGTCAGCAGTGCACATTGGAGCTGCCACATCCATCAGACCTAGTCGTTAATGCCCAGCACTGACCCTGTAGCTGTGCTCCGTCCGGCGCAGGTGCTCAAGTACTACACGCAGTCCATCCGGCTGGGGTACCGCCACATCTACAAGAGCCTGCCGCGGCTGCTGACGCTGTGGTACGACTTCGGCACCCAGAACCCAAATGCCTGCGACAAGAAGGTGCGCTCACCTTTAGCGTGGCAAAGAAGCCACATGCAGCAGCATGTTGATTGCCACTGTCACCAATGGTTTGAGCAGGTGGGCACGGATCTTGAATACGAATCGACAGCGCGAAAAGTTTTGGCAGCATTCAAAAACTATAGACCACTGGACGCGTGCAGGTGGGGATCGAGGTAAACAAGACGATGGCGGGACTGGCCGAGGCGTTCGATTCTGCAAAGGCCGGCAAATTATTGATTGTTGTCACTGACGCATGCACAGGTGGGGAGCGAGGTGAACAAGACAATGGCGGGACTGGCCAAGGCGCTGCCCATGTACGTGTGGCTCGTCGCGCTGCCGCAGCTGTGCTCCCGGCTAACGCACCCGCACGCCGAGTGCGTCAAGGTCACCCGAAACATCATCACCCGCGTCTTCATGGAGTACCCCCAGCAGGTGTGCGAAATCTTCATCAGTGAGCCGCTTGGGCATCCAGCCCACCTGTATTTCCAACCACCTGCACAATCATGGGGCGAGCCGCAGAGGACCTTCAGCAGGAGCTATACGCCGGCTCGCTGTGCTCAGAAATTGCACGCTGTGCTCACGAACTCTCTTGTCTTGCCTTAAACCTGGTCCTCGTGGATGTCCGCATTGTCCTTCCTAATCCGAGCTGTGGGGAGTCATTGAGGCAAGTGTATTGTACCGCGTGAGCAGTGGATTGCCCCACCGCTCGTCTGAATTTGTGCGTGTGTTGGATTGCTTTTTGACGTCCTGCTCCTCCCCGCGCCCGCAGTCGCTGTGGCAGCTGGCGGCAATCCTCAAGTCCACCGTCAAAAGCCGCAAATCGGCAGCGGAGGAGGTTCTTGGCGCTGCAAAAAAGAACAGCACCCACCAGGCAGGCTGTTGCCTGTCAGCATGCGAATGTTGTCACCTGTATTTTGTCACATGTGTGCTGGCCTGGCCTCGAACACCGTGAATGCGGATCAAAATTGCTGTGCCCAGTGTCCGGCGCTGTCGCGGCGCCGGAATGCGCCGCACCTGGAGAGGCACAGGCCGAAGCGTGTCTGCGGCAGTTGAGGATCCTTATGGTGACTGTTTTCGTCTGCCTGTGTGCAGACCCGGGAGCTGATCAGAAGCTTTTCCGCGCTGTGCGACCACCTGTACAACCTGTGCCACCACCAGCCCAAGGAGCCCAGAGCCAGGTGCCAAGCGCTTTTGATGAGCCAGCACTTGCCAGGTCTTAGCCTGTACGACCACGGTACAACTGCAGCTGCACGACCATGCTGCAGCAGTGCCGCACCTGTGCAGCATCCGCCCGATGGCACGATCTGCACCACTCCACACCAAATGAACTCTGCTTTACGATGCGTTGCAGGAGCTTCTCCGTGCGAAAGGAATTCGCGGTGCTGGTGCGGATGATGCCCCTGGCGATCATGGTCCCCATCCAGGTGAGACATCCACATTCGAGCTCCGGCTCCGATAAGCGCTTGCCGCCTCTGCTGCAGGCTGTAGAGAACATGAATCCACACCAGGAAGTGTGGTCCTTGCACACTTTCTGACGCTGTGGTTGGTGCACTGCTGGCATCCGAGCTGCTTGTGGCTGGCTACATCCCATGACGGAGCAAAGCCACGGCAGCGCTGGGGCCACACTGCTGTTGAATCGCAACAGGTTTTGAGCTGGCCTTGCAGGGCACACTGCAGGGTGCCACATTATGTCTGTCTCTTCCATCCCTTCGAATCCAGAGGGAAATAGTTTTCGATCGCTCTCGAGGCTCTCCTACTTGTCCCGCGGGCGATGCTGACCCCGACGGGGCGATCCGATTGTCGCCGTTTGTCAACTGAGTGGAGTTGCTTCTGACAAGGCTTTCTCGCTGTCCTGCAGGCGACGCTGACGCCGACGCTGCCGCCGAGCGCGGCGCCCGCGCCGGGGCAGGAGCACCAGCCCTTCAGCCACCTGGTGCAGATTGCGGGCATCTACGACACCGTGGAGGTCATCAACTCCCTGCAGAAGCCCAAAAAGGTGTGAACCCGAACGTTCAATCGAATAGCCTGCCGGATTTGACATTTGAGCTGTTATGACACCGTGGAGGTCATCACCTCCCTGCAATAGCCCAGAAAGGTGTGGTCCTGTGGCATTGCGGCCGCATGAATATGGCGCTGCCAATCTGTACACTCAGGGTTTAGAGTCTGCCCATCGTGACTGGTTTGCCGAGACACCGTGGAGGTCATCAAACTCCCTGCACAAGCCCAGAAAGGTGCGGTCACATCTTAGCTTTAGGGTTGCCACTGGTCTGTCGAGGCACTGTGCCTGCGCCTGCGCTTCGTGCAAGTTGCGCAGCCGAGCGCCATCGCTGGGTGGCCTGCAGAAAGGCTCTCACGAAGTCGAATCTGCCACATGGACCTTGGCGGCATCTGCACCGAGCGTGTGTCACATCCTGCGGCTCGCAGATCCAGTTCCTGGGGTCGGACGGCCACCGGTACCTGTTCCTGGCCAAGCCCAAGGACGATCTGCGCAAGGACGCACGCATGATGGAGATGATGGGCGTCCTCAACCGCCTGCTCGCCAAGCACCCCGCCTCCCGCCGCCGCAACCTCTTCGTCCGCCGGTGCGCTTGCAAGGAGTGCCACCCAAATTGGGGCAGACACATCCAGTGCCTGCTGGGAGTGCACTCGGCAGGCACAATGTCAGCAGTCGCCGCCAAGCAGCCCACCAAGATCCACCCAGCTAGCGCTTCTGCGCATAGTCATCTGGAAATAACCGAATTTGAGGCTTCTCTGGCACAGTTATGCAGTGACAGCGCTGATGGAGGACTGCGGCTTGCTGGGGAGGCCATCACTCTGCCTGTGTCTGTGCTTGCTCTTCCACAAAGTTTATGTACAGTCTTACTTGTGCAGGTTTGCGGTGACTCCGCGGACGGAAGACTGCTACATACTGAAGTGGGTGCCACGAGCACTTGCTGTCTCCAACTCCTAAGTTTGCACTGATTCTGCCCGCGCAGATTCACGGTGACGCCGTTGACGGGGGAGTGCGGCAACGACTCGTTCCTCCACACAAGCTACCAAACTCCCATCAATTTATTGAACTCATGCTCGCACAGGTTTGCGGTGACGCTGACAGAGGACTGCGGCATCCTGGAGAGAGTGCCCACCGTGGCGCCGCTGTGCTCAAACGGCTCTCGTTCCTCTACCAGATCTTGTCAGTTTTCCACTGAACCCCTGCATATTCAATGCAGGTTTGCCGTGACGCCACTGACGGAGGACTGCGGCATCCTGGAGTGGGTGCCCAATGTGGCGCCGCTGCGGGACGCGGTGGAGCGCATGTACAAGCTGGACAAGCTGTTCGACCGCACCACCAACACCACCATCCGCACCATGTGGGAGGGCTACCCCAAGGTGCGCCGCTCTCAAAACTTCGCCACCACTGCAGCACCACGGCGGGCTCACACGTTGGACGAGGCTCTGGAAGGACAGCCCGCAAACGGAAACCGCCAAGCCCTAGTACTCCCTGCCGCAGTAGGTGGAAAGACTCAGAAGTTCTGCTTACATGCTGTTAGAACCCTGCCTCGGAACAAGGCGGTGGGACGGACCTGCTGGATCAGGTGCCGGCGATGCTGCCTTGCGCATGTTTGAACCTAAACCAGGCCATGTGAAATGACCCATCCGCAGAACAAGTGGCAGGCGGACCTGCTGGGAAAGGTGCTGGCATTTCTGCGACTAGAAGCCCTGCTGCAGTACAAATGGTGGGCAGACCAGCCGGGAGAGGTGCTGCCTAGTGTGAGACCCTGAATCCTGTCAAAACCCTTGCCGCAGAACAAGCGGCGGACCTGCTGGACAAGGTGCTGGGGATGCTATTGCGTGGACATGACGTTCTGAACCCTGACAATCTCGTAATTTGCTGGAGAACCAGCGGCGGGCGGAGCTGCTGGACAAGGAACTGGCGATGCTGTCATGTAATTACGACTTTCAAGCCCTAACCCTTTTTAAACTCACCACCCGCAGAACAAGCGGCGGGCGGACCTGCTGGACAAGGTGTTAGGGATGCTGCCGCCGCGCATGCACCGCTGGTTCCTGGAGCGCTGGGCAGAGCCCGCCGCGTGGCACGCCGCCCGCCTCGCCTTCATCCGCACCGCCGCCGTCATGTCCATGGTCGGCCACATCTGCGGCCTGGGCGACCGCCACGGTACGGGGCAGCTTTACTGTTGGTATAAATGATTTTGGCGCAGCAGGTCCACCTCTGCTGTGTTGCTCTCGGAACTGTCTGCGCAGCCCTCTGGCGGTGTGGAGGCACGTCTGCATCTTGCGGTGTGCACATCATTCTGAGCGCACAGAGGGTGCATCGCTCGCATGATGGGCCTGCTGAAGCAACGCCTCCCAAGGAGCTCATCAGCTGGCTTGTTCTTGTGGTATGATGCACCCTGTTCATAGTGTCTGCAACCTGCCCTGCCATCCGCCGTCAACCTCGCCTGTGGAACATCCCACCGACTTTCCGTGTTTCACGGTGTGTGCCGCAGGCGAGAACATCCTGCTGCACGCGCGCACGGGGGAGGTGATGCACGTGGACTTCAGCTGCCTGTTCGACAGGTACGCATTGCAGAACTCCCTATTCTTATCTCATGGTTTCATGAATACGTTGAGGAACTTTGAGAGATTTCATTACTACTGCAGCACTGTCCTGTTGCTACAACCAAGAGCTGGCGAAGGTAAAGTCCATTTTCCATATCCTCTCAGGGGGCTGACGCTGGCGGAGCCGGAGATGGTGCCCTTCCGGCTGACGCAGAACATGATCGACGGCTTTGGCGTGTCGGGGCATGAGGGCGTCTTCCGCCGCTGCTGCGAGATCACCCTCGAGGTGCGCGGCATTGGTGCAGCACTGGTGCTTTCTCATCAGCCGTCTGAATGCCGCTGTGTCTCAGTTTTGCTAAGCAGTGAGACACAGCAGTCCAGAGCCTTGCACGTGGTCAGCGGTCATACATAGTTGGTGCCTCCAGCCAGGGCCGCTGCTCCGTCAGCCTAAGTCGGACTCACATTCATGCATCGTGACCATTTGACGTGCAGGTGCTGCGGGCGGACCGGGAGACGCTGCTGAGCGTGCTGGAGACGTTTGTGCACGACCCGCTGGTGGACTGGACGCGCAGCTCCCGGGCCGAGGCGCAGGAGGCCGAAAACCCGCATGCCAAAGATGCCCTCGCCACCATCGCCGGTGCGCGGCGAAGACAATTCTTTGAAATGCAGATTTCGCTAAGACGCACATGCCGTGCGAAATCTGCGTCCAGCCTCGTGCTGCAGCACTCTGAAGCTGAAGCACCCTCAGCGTGCCCTGTGGGACTGTCGGGGAGTGCCAACGAGTGCCGTGAGGACCATGCCTGGTGAAGGGCAGACCGCGGTGCAGTGCGAGTGCCCGAAGCAACCGGACGCGATGTCAAGCCTCCGTCTTCAGCCGCAGGACGCGTGTCCCGCTCGCACTGACGAAAATTCCGTGGTGACTCCTACGATATGCAAATGCACAGGGCGGTTGACGGGGACGGTGATTGGCGTGTCGGCGACGCCGTCGCCGCCGCTGAGTGTGGAGGGGCAGGCGCACCGCCTCATCGACGAGGCCACCTGCAAGGAGCGCCTCGGCTCCATGTACATCTGGTGCGGCCCCCATGAACACTAGGAAAACTTTCTAGGAAACCCTCGTTGCAATGCCCGGACGTCTTGAGCACCGACCAGCCGCAAGGCTGTGCGCCCTTCACCCTTGGGTGTCGTTCTATAATGGGCGATCCTAATGTATACCTGTGATGTGAGGCACCTGAGCTACTCCCGTGCACACTCGTGTGCGTCTCGCAGCAGTAGGAGCGAGCGGCAGCTCCTGCACGTCCCAGCCACCAGCAGTCTTTGCAACCAGTTAGCTTGGATAGACGGCGTGGACCCTCGTATTCTGTTTCTGACGCACGCCGCTGCGCAGGTGGATGCCCTGGTTCTGACGGCGGCTTGGCGGCCGGCTGCGCGACTGAGGCTGGCGATCAGGTTTCCATCGGAGGTGAGACGCTCGTGCAAGTGCGAATCATGGAAGTCGGCATGCTCTCAGCGTGCGGCCTGCCTCTGCGCCTAAGTGCCACTCAGCCGGCATGCCGGTGTCACTCAAGCCGGCCCGGCTTCGTGGCAGCTGACCCACACCTAATTGCATTCGACTGTGTCACTGTAGACTTCCAGACCGTGAAGAGCGGAGAGAGTCTTTTCGGAGAGAGGGAGGATTAAACAAGGTTTGGGGAATCAGATGGAGCACCGCCAGGAGACAAAGAGAAGGCGAGGGAAAACCCAGATTCATGAGACTCATTGTCATTCTTTGTAGCTTTTCCGATGGTCTCAAGGTGCTAGGAACGCTCGACCGATCCGACTGTAACGCGCGTCCCAAATTTTTTCTGCGCCGTCTCTGCAGTGGCTCCATAAGTTTTCATGACGTCAGGTCGTTGAAGTTTCCGGCGAGCCGTGGCGGGCGTGTACAAGTCCGGCGCACAGCTTTGCCGTCTGCAGACTTCGATGAGGCGGCATTGAGTGATGCAGCGGGCGCTATGGTGACGGGTTGCAGCGCTGGGTCGTCGCCCAGCAAACAGATGGGGAGGCCACCGTTCGACATGCTGGATGACGGAGCGCTGACCGGCGTGCTGGAGCGCCTGGACGTCGAGGCGCTGCTGGCTATGCGCTTTGCATACCGTCGGGCGCGCCAGCTTGCCTCGCAGCCCGTGCTCTGGCGGTGCGTCGTCTGGAACCTGTGTGCCTTGAACTTGGACCTTACGCGCCCGATGTACCGCAGGGCCCGACGGCTGTGCTGCGCAGCCGTGGGGCTGCCAGACCTTCTAGACGTGGTTTCTCATACGCTGAAGACGGTATTTCCGGCTGCAGCGGACAGGCTGTTGTCGTACCTCATGATGTGTCCCAGCGTTGCCAGCGTGCAGCTCATCTCATTCGTGAGGGCAGGCCTGCGCAGTACACCTTGTTCCGCTAGAAAATGCACGCATATATGACTGTAGACGGTCCGTGCAAGTCGGCGATCGCTGCCAGCCAATCTGCTTTCAGTGGATAGAACAAAGCCCCCAGTTGCGTGTTGGATGCACTGTCGCCGAGGGCCTGGCGCTGCCCTCCCCGGAACGGATCACGGACTTTGTGCAAGATGCAGGGGCATGGCAAAATTTCGAGCCTCGGGTGGCCCTGGTATTGCCTCCGCCGGCGCCCTCCTGAAGCGCCTTGCACCACCACTTCTGTGGATACCAACCGCAGGACCCTGTTCGAGCGGGACTTCCCGCACCACGCCGGCGCCTTCCAGCAGCGGCCAGCGGTGCAAGAGTGGCCCGCGGCCTACCGCCGCCGCCGGCGCATACAGCGGCATTGGGAGGCCGGCCCTTGCGCCTCCACCGAGCTCAGAGCTCACACGGGGGTGAGTGAAACCTGCCTCCTCGGATCGCCCTGCATGCAGCCGGTGCAGTGTCACCCGTTCCAGCCGCATCCCGCCACACCTTCTGTTGCATACCGGCTCGGCACCCCTCAATGACAGCCAAGCATGCGTGAACCCTGCAACGCTTGCAACAATACCAAGGCATTTGCTGTGCGTCATGCGCAGCCGGTCTTCTCGGTGGAGCACCTGAGGGACCCGTTTGCGCCAGGCGCAATGACCGTCAGCGGCGGCGTGTTTGGTTACAGCGAGGTGAGGTGCTGACCCGCCTCGCCGCCACAGGGCGAACAGAACATGACCTCACCAGTACAAGCAAAAGCAGATCTGCTGTGGTAGGCTGCGCAGCTGTTGCGCCTGGACCACGGCGGAATGTGGTCACGCGCCTGCCGCCATGTAGTCTGCACAGGTTTGAGTTCTTATTGTACAGAAATCGATGTCAAGCACCTGATGCTGCAAATCTCAAAACAGTCGCAGGTGTCGGAGCTGTATCAGTGGAACTCGCAGCTGGCGGGGCTGCCGCTGGAGTGGCCGGCGGCGGGGCAGCTCAGCGGCGTCATCGCCCTCAAGCAGCGCCCCGGCCGCCGCGAGCTCGTCATGGGCGGCTTTGGCGGCTGCGCGCAGGTGAGCTTGGTGTGCCGCTCGTGTGCCTGATGGGCAGCAGGGCAGTTGCGTGGCTGCACGAGTCAGGCCCGTGACTTCAACGGCAGGTCGAGCTGCGGAGGATGCACACCAGCGCAGCGGACGGGGGCCGGCGCTGCAGCATGCGAACGCGCAGCCATCAAACAGCATGACCAGTTCTCAAGACCAAGCCACTGCGCCCCAGTTCCAATGTGCACCGCGTTGCAGATCGTGGCGCCACCGGAGGCGGTTGCGGCGGCGATGGACGAGCTGCATCCATCAGTTCAACAATCAGCAGACACATCTCATGCACCCAGCAGCCACACCTTACATCAATGTGTTTGCCTGCAGATTGTGGCGCTGGAGGAGGCAGATGTGGCGGGAATGGACGAGCCGCATGTCATGCGCCTGGCCTCCAGCCTGCTGCCCGACAGCTGGCTGTCCACGCCGCGCCGGGTGCGCTTGTCACTACGTAGCGCACAACAAAGCTTGATCAGCTGAACGCCAGCTACCCGCTTCAGCCTGCCGATTTGCTTCTGAGTCCGTCTGACGCCGACCCACCTGGTCGGAGGACAGCCCAAGTTCATTGGTCAGGAGCATGACTGAAACAGAATCAGGATCAGAATCGCAACCGGAAATGCAAATGAAACGGGAAGTGGGAACGGAAGCGAAATGCGTATTGCGGCTGCCCAGGGCTGGAGGGAGCTGGCCCAAGACTTTCTACGGGTCTCCGGAGTCCTTTCTAGAATCCGGTTTTCTAACACAGAGTAACACCCACACTCCGAAACAAGCAGCGTTTGCTGTTACAGGAGCTGGAGGAGCGGCTGCGGGGCTTTGGGTCAATCTTCGTGGCGCGGCACACGCACACGATGTGCGGGCACGCGGGCGCAGTGCCGGGCGCCGATGCGCGAGGTGACGTCGTCGCCACCTCCGGCTTTGACGGCTCCATCCATGTGTGGCGCCCCTCGGTGAGAGCCGCGGCTGCTCTGCCGGCATGCCTGCAGCCCGACTGGGGAATGAAGGGATAGGCTTGACGCTGAGACACGCACCAGAGCCACCTTCGGCTTCTATCGCTCTGTCCACGTGAGGCGCGCCTCGGCACGCCCCGAGGAGGAGTTTCCTGTAAAGTCACAATGAAACCTAGACAGCTTGCTGTGGTGAAAATGGCCGCCGGTCAGGCAAGACGATGGCCGCAGACACGCGCTGCCGTACAGCTGTTGCCGGCAGCTGTGTTGGCACTGTCCGGGAACCTTGCCCGTGCTATCATGGACACGGCAAATGACACCAATTATGTGCCGCAGGAGCCGCTGCAGAAGAGCAGCGACGTGTCCGCGCCGCAGCAGCAGCAGCAGAGCTGCAGCAGGATGCCTTGCAGTCCGACATCACACCGAATCGCATCTGTAAGTTTCACCAATCCCCTTGGCGCAGGAGCCGCTGCAGATGGACGGCGGCCCGGTGGCGGCGCACCTCCAGCAGCCGCAAGTGGAGGTGCCCGCGACTTCGCTCGTCGACCCCGCGCCGGTGGTCGATGGCGATCGTGGCGACGACGGCGGCGGCGGCGCAGACGGCCGGCCGGAGAGCCAGTCGGTGTGCTCCGTGGTGCTGCGCCCTGACGGAGTCAGCGTCGCCTCCGGCTGCAACGACCACCTGGTGCGCAATGCCTCGTGGCTGTGGGGGAGAACAATCTTTTGCAGCTTTTTGCTCGAGACGATGAAGGAGCTTTGAAGGGCTCCCCTGCGGCCGCCGCTTCCTGGACGACTGCATAAACAAACGCGCTTTCGCGACCCTTTGCCTGCGCTCAAGCGCTCCTCCCATAGAGTCTGAATTTATCCCGAGAATTCCTTCTTGCCCGCGGCTGTGGGACATCGAGCAGCGGCGCGTGACGGCGCGGCTGGCGGGGCTACTGTTGAGCCTGCCGAAACATGAATCAATGATGAACGTATTACTACAACCAGAGACCTCCTCCTGCCTGCGCAGCTGCGGCTGTGGGACATCGAGCAGCGTCGCGTGACGGCGCGGCTGGCGGGGCATGGCGGGTGGGTGTGGTGCCTGGAAGCGCACCCCACGCAGCCCGATGCCCTGGTGACACTTCCTCCTTCCTCCTTCCTGCACCTAACACTCTGTCCTGCATTCGCAATCATTCGTGCTGGATCATGTGCAGTCTGTAATGTGCAATGGTGCGACCTCGTGCTTCTACTGTTTCTGCTGCTGTTTCCTGAAAGCAGCTCTATGTTTCCCGAAGCTTAACTGGCTGCACTCTGGCTGCACTCCTCCATAACCCACTGACCCCTAAAACCGACACATACAACCCTGCGCCCAGGTGTCTGCCGCCACGGACGGCAGCGTGCGAATGTGGGACCTGCGGTCCAACAGCCAGGTCGCGGCGCTGGCAGTGGGCGCTCGCACGGCGGGGGACCCCAACACAGGTGCTGCAGCCTGGATCCCACAATACTGAGTGAACTTGCTGTGAGACATGCATTTCGATGCCAGGCGCACCCTGACTCTGGGTCCCGGCCATCAGTATCTGACTCTTCGCTGCCCCTCCCAGGCTCCATCAGCCGTGTCTCATACGCCAGCCTGTCTCTGCTCAAAAGGATATCTGAAAACCCTGTTCCACTAACAATCATGCAGGGGCTATCAGCGGCATCTCGGTGCGGCCGGACGGGCAGGTTCTGGCGACGGGCAGCTTTGACACCCTCGTCTCGGTGGTGGACCTGCGCTCCTGGCGCCTGCTGCAGAGCCTCAAGGTGCGGGCTTTATGCAGTTTTGCTGCTGTGTAGGAGACAGTGGCAGTGCAGCTTGCGGGGTTGCGGGACAGAAGTAGAGCACGAGGCGTGCAGTGCTGAAACGGACCAGCTCAAGCTAGCCAGAAGGCTGTACTGCTGGCTTGCTGACATCGAGCCAGGAGCCGCAGAGTGAACCCGGAACAATCGAGACCGAGTTGATTTGCGTGCGCAGGGGCATGGGCACCGGGCGACACGCGTCGCGGCGACAGACAATGGCATCTTCTCCGCCTCCTTCGACTCCACGCTGCGCCACTGGGCCTTTGAGTGATGGACTGCGAACTAGCCGGCATGTCAGACAATGCAACGCTGGGGTGGATGCTTCAAATGGGAGGTGCACCGCCGCCCGCCCGGACCGGCGGGGAGGAGCGCTGCCGCCCTGGGGGAGGGGGGAAGCGCAGGCTGGCTCTGGAGGGAGTGGGGCCGGACGATGGAAGGGAAGGGCCACTGCAGCGGCGGCTACAAGGATGCCCCTGGCGGGGAGAATAACACACGTCAGCGGGATGCGGGGCGGCGGCAGTGCATACCACGCACTGTCTCAGTAAGAACAACATCAGCCGTACTCAAACAAGCTTTGGTTTCCCCGGAACTCCGAACCCTTAGTCAGCTGCTATCGTTATAGATAGCCAGAGGCGACATTCATACAAGGTCGGTGTGTTGCTGTGCCGGTTGGCAATGACATCGTTGCTGCACCGCTTGCCTGACTAGGTGAGGGTTCTGGGACTTCAAACACCGACCTGCTTACTAAAAACATAGGGTGCAATTGTCCAGATGGTGGCTTATCTTGAACTTCATCGTCAACTTCTGTGGCTGGAATGTCCGGCAGAATGCTGCTGAAATGCTGCCGAATCAAATGGCAGGCGACACTCACGAGTGGACATGAACCAAATTCATCTTGTCTCAACGCGCTGACAGCACGTCAATCATGAACAGTGGCCACGCCCCGATGCCCGGGTGGTGAGCGTGCATTTCCGTTGAGACTGCTCACGCTGCCGCTGACGCCGTGTCCTCCGTCCGCGTCAGCACCGCCATGCCCTCCACGTGACTGCAGGCGAGCTTGCGAGCTTTCAATGCGATGATGGCAAAGATACGCCGCATGCTCAAATGGAGGTTGGCACATGCAAAGGCAGGGCCAAGTCCCGGGAGTAGTCAGCAGATTGAACGTCACAACTCGCGCCAAGTTGCGTCCGATCGCGGCCGGTCCGGTGGCCCAGGAGAGGCTGAGCAATGACGGACTGTGCTGAATGGCTGAGTTTCGCCGGCGCCAATGCTCTGACCACGACTGCCACATGATGGACGGTTTGCGCAAAAGCATTTGCATTGCGCATTGCATGAATGTTCGCGCGCGCCTGGTCTGAGGGAACAGGTCGCAGGCTTGAACGAAGTCCAGGCGGTAGCGCGGCGGCTGAGGCGCATCGGCGCCAGTCCCCAGCAGCACCGCCAGATCCCGAGCCTGCAAACGTGTTCATGCTATGTGAGCGGCTGTTCTTACCGTTCCCAGTGCCGACTTGACTGCCGTCTGCAACAGCGAGTGCGCCTCTGCGCCAGTCCCGAGCAGCACCGCCAGGTGCCGTGCACCTTCACCTGGTGAGACAGGAAAGTTCGAATCCACACATTGATTGCGCTGGCCCACCGAATGTGCAGATGGCTTGCTGCAGAGAGAGACTGCTTCGGATTGAGCTGCAGGCACAGCCCTCCACAGCTGTTGTCCCCTGAAACACGCGAGGCTGCCCTGTAGTGAGCGCACCTGCGTCGCCGGGTTGCAGCTGACGTACACAATGCGACGCGCGCCGCAGCCGCGCAGCCAGACGAGCAGCTTGCGCGACATGCCCGCCCGCCCCGGGTCTGCAGATTAGGTCGCAGACTCTCGATATGATGTCGCAACGACCAGCTGTGCTTTTGCCACTCACAGGGTGGACGAGCATGTGCCTGGCATCCGCAGCACACCAACACACCGCACCACGAATTCTGATCGACATCTGGGAAAACAGGTCACAGCCTGCAGCTGGATCATGCACGACCAGCAGGGTGCACGCAAGCAAGCAAGGCACAACATGTGATTTACTTCGTTGTCCTGCACCTGCCACCACTACGTGCGGCGCGGGCAGGGCGCCACCCCCGCACGCCGCCGGCACCCCTTCGTCCAGGTCTGCCCGCTCAAAGACCGCGTTGCCAATGCCATTGGCGGCCGCATTGGCGCACGCGTCGGCGACAGCGGCGGCTGAAACTTCGTAGCCATACACCGCCTTGCAGCGGCGAGCCAGGGCCAATGCGAAGAAGCCGGCGCCGCAGAACAGGTCGAGCACGGTGTCTGACCCGTCCGCCCGCACGTCTGCAGCAGTTCAATCGGTGGTCATCTGCTAGAAGAAGATCAGCCGTCAGCATATTGACAACATGCATGCCAGCGAGGATGCGCTCGCCACATTCACCGTGGGACAGACAGAGCGTCACCTTTGACGCAGATAAGCACTGCGAGGTCTTGTGTGGTTCACAGATAGACGGGCCCCAAAAGGCACAGACATTACGGGGGGACAGCACGTGCAAGGAGCAGACGCACACCTGCAGCGGCGAGGACCATGGCAGTGAGCGCCGCCGCCTGCGCGGTGTTGGTCTGGAAGAAGGACAGCGCCGAGATGTCGAAGCACAGGCCGCCCAGCGACTGGCTGATCGTCGGCTGCCCCCACAGCACCTGCGGGGCAATTTCCACATGGTCAGATGACCTCCGAACCGCTTGGCTGTGCATTGCGGCTGATCTGAGTTTTGGTGTCCTGTCTGTGCTTAGTGTGGACCTACTTCCTTTCTGCCTGCATGATATGCGCAGGTTTCCGGCTTCCTGGCTGTAGAGCGACGCAAAGCTTAGTCATTGAGGATCAAGGTAAGGCCCGGCCGGCCACCATTGCCCGGTGGCAGGTTGCTGACTCAGTCGCGCCCACCTCTGTGTCGGAGCCCCTGGTGGGCTTCCGCCTCGGCTCCCTGTCCCGCCGCCGCCGCTGCTGCGGCTGCGCCGCCGCCGCCGCCGCGTCGCTGCGCACGATGCTGACCACCGACGGGCAGCGCTCGCTCAGCGTCTCGACGACCGGCGCCAACAAAGTGGCGGCGCCGGGTTCAGCGGCGGTGACCAGATGCACCATGTGCTGCGGCGCTCTGCTTTCGGGGCAGCTCCCAGCTCGGATGGCCACCCGTTGCAGCAGCCCCGACTGCGTCGCCTTTGGGCCCCGCCTGGCGAGCCTGCCGACGAGCGGAGGACTTTGAATTAGAGTTTGAGATTTGAGAACCGTTTCTTCGAAGCGCAGCTGCCAGTGCAGCCTGTCTGTGACAGACATGCTGCACATTGCTCGCAAGCCGAAAAAATGGAAGACGCTTCGAGCCCAGGAAGGACAGAAATGTGCGCACGGCTGTAACATCGCACGGGCGATGCCGTCCCTGACCGCGTCCAGAATCTCGTTGGCGGCAGCGTCCTGAAGCCAGCAGGCGTCCACTGGCAGCACCTGCAGCACGTAGGATGCATTTGGCGCAGTGTATTTGGGGCATCAAGAGTGCACCGGGGGCTAGCATTTGGGGGCATCTAGAGTGCACTCGGAGCAGACCTCAGATCTGCACTTCGGTTGCAGTTGCTGCTGGTGCCGGCCAGGGCTTGCAGCATGTCCAGCAGTGCCCAGGCAGGCAAGCAGGATTCAGGCCGCGGCACAGACAGCTCTTCACCCGATCACCGCACGTGGTGGGCCAGGCAGCACAGTCTGTGTTTGAAGGGTGTAAAAAGAGTTTTGCAAATCCCATGCGCACCTGATCGGTGTGGCCGGGCCGTCCAAAGCCGAGCGCCGGCACTGGGAGCGCGGCGCCGCCGAGGCCATCGTTTGCTGGCACCCACGTCTGATCGCTGAAGGTGAACTGCGACAGGAGGACGCAATCAACATGTGTGGTCAGCAGAGAAGCGAGCGCGGTGAGAGCCATGCCCTGCGCAGGCTGGCTGTCGAAAGCGGGGACATGCATGCACAGCTCTGCGCGCATCTTGAAAAAACCGCATCATTGGTACCTCCATCTTGTTGCGGTAGTGATACTGCTGCGCCGCGCCAGCGATGGGCAGCGTGCGCACCGCGACGTCTGGCACACCCGCTATGCGCTGCAGCACGTCTGAGACCTGCGCAGCACAGGGTGAATCGAGCGTGCATCGGGACTGCTCCATGAGTCGCGTCGTTCCGTCATCAGCCATCAGCATCTGTTGCCTTCATGAATCGTCTGCTCCATCTAGGCTAGGATGTCACGACTCACGAGTCGCCCCATCAGGCGAAGACGACTTGAAAGCGCTCTCTCACCTGTGCCTGCTTGGCCGCCAGCTGTGCGGCGTACTGCAGGTTCTGCAGCTGGCACCCGCCGCAGGGTCCAAAGTGCGGGCAGGGCGGCTCCGCCGCATCGGGTGACAGCCGCAGCGTCGCCACCTTGCCGGCGACAGCATAGCCTGCATCAGCAGATTGCATTGCCTGAAGGCTTTCGGGGCTTCTGCCGTGAGGGCGCTCAACAACTCGAGGAAACCGCAAGTACTTCAGTGCAAAGTCGTTGACCACGCTGCCACAGCCAGGCAATGCAGGTTTGGCGGCTTAGGTAACTGAAATCAGCAAGCACACCTTTTGCGACGCGGTGCACGCGTGCCATCAGGCGCTCGCCGGGAATGGCGCCATGCGTCAGAACCACGAAGTCCCGCAAATGCGCTAACTGTTCTGGATACGCATCGCCTGCCAGGCGGCACACCCCCTGCGCATAATAGCCACCCAGTCAGCCACCTCTCTCGAACCTTCATGCGGGGTTTGCACTGCGCCTTGCATTCAACGAGCAGTCTGGATCGGATGCGGGAGCCTTGCAAGGGAAAAGTGAGGCCGACGAAGCACACAATTGGATCGGAGACGCGGAGAAATCAAAGCCTTGCCTGGCCGCCGAAGGCGAGGCTGCCGCATTCAAGCTCCAGCATTTCCGCGACATAGAACGTCCTGGGCTTCGGCTCCTTCGGGCTGCCTGCCTGCGCTTCAGGCGCGCCTCGCAGCTGCTTGCCGCACTGCCGCTGCGGCTTCGACTGCGCGGCCGTTGCAGTTGGCGCTGCATGATGCCGGCCGGCACGCTGCTGTCGACCAGCGGAGTCGCAATGCCGCTGTGAGCGTTCGCCGAGCGGCGTCCCACTGCACTGGCGGCCGGCGCCCCAGCAAAGCTGTGCACAGCGGTCTAAGAAGGGCAAACCTTGACAAGGTACCGACCGCGAGAAGGGTGCCAGATGAAAGTGGCTGGCCGCCATGATCGCGGATTGCAGAGCCGACTACGACAACCAGAATATCAGAGAAAGTGATTCGGGCAGCCTGCTAGCGGCACAAACGTCACGTCTGGGAGTGATCAGCTGCGGCCGTCCCTTCTGCCATCATGCGACGGCGCCGCTGTCAGCAGCTGCCACTGTGGCAGCTCGATCAGTATCAACCGCTTGACAAACTGAGCGGGCTTCTTGATGCAGCTGTTGAAGTGGCAATCCTGAGAGATCCAGAGCAAGACGGGGCCCATTTTATCGACAGTCGCGGATCGATGGTGTTCAAATGTATAGCAAATAAGGTGCCCCACACGCTGGCGCACTCCCTTCAGTCACGCGTGTGATGCTGATCCTTAACATGCTCTGGCGCTTCGTCTCAAGCAGTGCCAGCTTTGAGCTGAGACGGGACTGTCATCTCGGCTGTAGAAATTACGAGACCCAATAACTGTTCAGCTCCCTGCGAGGATTTGCACAGCTCAATGCCAGCAAGTGCAGCATTGAGCTTCGCGCACACGAACGAGTACAATAGTTGCACGTCTGTCCTGTCGCGGCGCCGCTTCTGCCACGGCGTTGCACTGACTGACGACACAAGCCCATCGGCTCGTCCAGGGAAACCAAATGATGGAGGCCGGGGGACCAATGACGACGGTCGCCCTGCGCCAAGAGGTGCTCAGGCTGGAGGAGGAGCTCAAAATGCGCCAGTGGCACGAGCACCAGCTGGCGATCGCCGACGGGTGTGGTTTTGTTTGCCTGCCAATGTATGCAGCGGCATCGTATTCGATCCAAGCGGCGTCAAAGCTTGAGAAAACCCTGCGTGTGGGGATGTAAAAGCCTAGCTTGACATACGATAACTTCTGGCGGTTGTGCAACGCTGATATTCTGACTCAGTGGCCGGAGGAAGCACACTGAGCCTTTAAAGATGCATGCTGCAGGAAGCCCTTCAAGCAGTCGTCCGCCGGCCTGATTGTGGAGATAAGGACCTTCAGTTACACCAACGGCGATAAGTATGAGGTGTGAAGCAAGTGGTCTCGCACACAATGTGTCAAGTGCACAGGCAGGCTCATGCACGCCTGTGGCACATGCATGCGGCAGGATTTGACGACAGACGACACTTTAACTTTCTTCTGCTAACGAGAGGTCAGCCGCTACGTCGTGTTTAGAGTTGTTAGCGCTGCATCGCATTAGGTGCGGCGCATGACTGCCGCCGGCGTACCTGCAGGGTGAGGCACTCGACACACTACGGCATGGCCAAGGCGTGCACACCTGCTCCAACAACGACAGCTACGACGGCGCCTGGCAGTACGATAAGCGCCACGGCCGCGGCGCCGCCACCTTTGCGCGTGGCGTCAGCTACGAAGGGCAGTGGCGGGAGGACATGGCTCACGGGTGAGCCGCCTTTTGATTCCGATATAGCCTGACATGAGCTGTGCCATGTGCATTAGAGGAGAAGGAACTCAATACTACAGGCGCAGCTCGAACAGCTGCCAGCGCATGCTTGCGCTGTGCGCAGCGACAGGCGACCGCTGCGCCGCCAGGAATTTCAGGGTGCAGCGCCAGGCCTTGCCTGGCAGCAGGTGATGCGGCTGGCAATGCAGGTGATGATGTGGCTTGCAACTGCATCTGCAGGGCGGGAAAGGCGACGTACGAGAACGGCGCTGTGTATGAGGGCGACTTCCGAAAGGACCACCGGTGGGGGTGGGGCCGGCAGCGTTTCCCTGACGGCAGCGTCTACGAGGGGGAGTGGTACGACGACCTGATCGAAGGTGCTTCAGAAAAGAAGCCGCATGATCCAGCTCCTGATGGTGCCATGACTGCACAATTTATGCGGCTGCCTCTCAGCAATCTACGACAGCAGTTTCCATGCCAATCGAGGCATTCCATGAGACGCTGATATTGTATTGCCACCGCCCAGAATTCCTTCGCAAGGCGTGGTACATGCCATGATGTGCAGGCAAGGGGCGCTGGACATATGCTGACACCTCCTACTATGAAGGCGAGCTGGGCAACGGGCGCCGCGTGCGCGGCCGCTTTGTCTCCGGCGATGGCGCCACCGAGTACGACGGCAACTGGGGGAACGACCAGTACCACGGCGCCGGCATGATGGCGCAGCGCAACGCCTGGAAGTACACAGGTGCTCTTCAAATCCCAGATGCTGCACTGAGAGCATGCGGTCCAGCAGGGGACACCATGCAGTCGTGCCGCCAGAAACTGCAAGGCGACTTCAAGGGCCATTCGGCGTCACCAAGGTGGTGCCCGCTGCTTCTGAAACGAGGCTTCATAAGAATGACAGATTGGCATGCTGCGATGTGATCAGGCTCCAGGGCAGTGGCGGGAGGGCATGCAGCACGAGCACGGCGCGTGCGACAAACAAAATGTGCATGAAAATTCACCGATATCGTGACATATTGCAGTGCTTTGATCGCAGGGCAGTGGCGGGAGGGCTTGCAGCACGGGCATGGCGTGTGCGAGTATGCTGAGGGCTTGAGGTTCGAGGGCGCCTGGGTGGCGGGGCAGCGCTGCGGGCGCGGCACCCTGACGGCGCAGGGCTACAAGTATGACGGCGACTGGGCCGCCGACCGGCAGCACGGCCAAGGTCAGCACACAGAAAGGGATATCTGAAGGCAAAACAGTCCAACTCGAAAATACCTATTCTCGAATGGGCAGGCGACCGTTCCCACGGCCGACGTGAGCAGCTCACCGCATGTCCTGAGAAGCTGCCATGCAGATGGTGCATGTGCGGCGCCGCTTAGGCGGGGAGAAGAGCTGGGTGCTTTGTTTGCAGGCACACTGAATTATGCTTCGGCCTTCGGCTTCCATCGCCAGCAGCGACGCAGCACCCTTGCTGCCCATCAATGCGCTCTCGCCATGCGCAAAAAACGAGGGCATGCTCAAAAAACGAGCGCATGCTCAGAAACGAGCGCTCTCGCCATGCGCAGGCAGCTGCCTGCTGGAAAGCGGCGACAAGTATGTGGGGCAGTGGCACGCCGGCCGCCGCCACGGGTCCGGCAGCTGCCTCTTCGTCAGCGGTGACAGGTGGGGCTTGCTGGCTGCTCGCCCACCTGCACCCATGATGACAATCTGTGCCATCAGTCCGTCCGCCGGCGGTGTGCAGATGAGGACTCCTGGGTGCGGCCGCAGGCCTTGCCAGCATTGACGCGTTCACATCCTTAGCGACAGCAGTCAGTGTTTCTTGGTGCGGGCAGGTATCAGGGCAGCTGGCGGGACGGCGGGCGCGCAGGCGAGGGCGTCTGCGAGTACGCCAATGGTGACATCTACCAGGGTAAGCCTGCGTGTACAAGGGAGAGTGTGTGCGAAAGGCAGGCAAACACCAGCTCATTGAGGCAACACAGATCGAATGGAGATCATGACGACAATAAAACAAATGCACAATGCGGTCTTGCCGTCTATGCAGAATGAGGCAACAGTCTGCAGCGTATAATGCCTTCCTGCTTGATGACCGTGTGCTTTCATGACATCCAGGCGAATGGCTGGGCGGCAAGCGGCACGGCTTTGGCCGCTGCAAGTTTGCGGACGGCACCAAGTTCAAGGGGCGCTGGGAGGACGACGGGTGGGTGCAGACGGCGGCGGACCCGCACCGCAGCCGGGTGCCGCCACAGTGCCTGCCGCTGCGGGCTGTCGCCGGCCGCGACTGCTCGTTCAGCATCCAGGTGGGCCCGATTTGCCAAGGGTCCAGGTTTTAGGATATTTGGGGTGTCCATGCGCAGGTCTGTCAACAAGCGCTCAGCAGTAGCTGAGTGCGTGCACAAGCAGTGCATGGCCGCATGCACTCAGCTGCAAAGCCCATCCTCTGCCTCTGCGAGCAGCAGTTACCGGCGGGCATACATTGAGTATCCCAGGCTGTGATGCCGCTGCGCAATCCTGGAATCACATTGGAGCTGTCACACTGAACATTAAGTAGCGAGGTGGACCTCTAGCCCTGACATTCACTGCCGCCTTCTGCCGCCGCGCAGGCGAGGGACGAGCTGGGCAACAGGCGGCTGACGGGCGGCGACGAATTCATTGTGGAGTTGCGGGGACCCTCCAACATCTACGCTACCGTCGCGGACGCCGGCGACGGCACCTACACGGCAACCTTAAACACCCTGGCAGCCGGCGACCATATGGTCCATGTCAGCACAGGTGCTCAGAACACGATTGGTGTATGTATCTGCATGGGGGTCTAGATCAGGTGCAGCACTCTCTTCGACCGTCGTTTCTGGAAAGCAAAACTAGATAGGATTAGAAATACTTCATTTACGCATGCCGCAAATTCGTTCTCGATGTACATGTCGACAGAGTCGCCCTACCTGCTGGCCGCATGCACAGCTCCTTGGCATCCACCCCAAATTACAGCCGCGGCTTCCAGGCGATGCCAAACGCACTACACCTGTGTTGCAGGCGGCGCGCCGGTGGCGGAATCACCCTTCCTGCTGGCCGTGCAGCCGGCGGCGCCGGCGCCGCGCAAGTGCGTGGTGACGGGCGCCGGCCGGGGCGCAGCGCTGTGCGGCGAGGCAGCACACTTTCACATCGAGGTCCGGGACCAGTTTGGCAATAGGTGGGCATGCGCGGCTGCTGTGGCCTGGCGCAAGATGCACTTTCCAGTTCCAGCCTTCCAGGCGCCAGGCTGCCGGCATTTGTGTAGTCCGTCGATGGGGGTGAGCTGGGATTCATGAGTCCAAAAATGTAGTACTTGACCTTGGCAGCCCCTGATGTAACACACCCCACGAAGATGCGGATGTGTTGCTGCGCAGATGCTGCTCAGCGCAGGCGCTGCGTGATGTGCAATTCGAGGCGGTGCTGTCGTGCGGGGCGGCGGCATGCCACATTAGCATGACGGCGGACGCGGCTACGGGCGAGATCACATGCACCTACACCGCGGCAGCGCCCGGCATGTACCGCCTGCAGCTGACGTCTGGCGACCGCAGCGGCGGCAGCGGCCGTGGCAGCGAGTGTGGTGCTGAGGGCAGCGACAAATCCCCTCCGGTCGTCCATTTGGCGGGCAGCCCCTTCTCTGTACAGGTACCTCCAGTCCTTGGCGAACACTAATACGCAGCAGGCTCATATCGATCACACGTGCTGCGTGGGGCTTGCCAACATATCGTGCATAATTGACATTGCGGACACACACGCTGCCCGGGAATTGTGGGGACTATAAATCCTCGTTGAGTTGTAGAGACCCGGCGCTGCCACCGCCTCTGCGCAGGTCAGCGACGGGCAGCAGGCAGCGCAGCAGCCGGTGCCTCCGGCGGGGTCTGCCGCCGTGCGGGACGAGTCGCAGCTGTGGCGTGAGATCGCGGCCGCCACCTTTTGCTCTGACGGCGTCGCCGACGGCTGGGACTCTGACACCGAGGAGCCTGCGTCCAACGAGGACAAGTACCTGAAGGTGGGCAGGGACCGAAAAAGCACACTCCGATGCTGTGGAGAAGAAAGCACTATATGTGGATGAACCTGGTGTCAAAAGCTTAAGTTTCCAGTGCCAGAGTGCTGCAGACGTACCAAGGCGTTGGCATGCAGGCGCAGGCGGAAAGGGGGCGGGGACAGGCGGGACCAACACAAGCAGACGGCGTCCGACCCTGATACTCGCATTTCCGCTTCCAGGCCAACCCAAATGTGCCGGTGGTAGAGAACTTGGAGGACCTGTGGATGGTGTCCAAGCTGCAGCGGGAGCGCAAAGCGAAGGAGGAGGCCGCCAAGCAGCGGCGCCTTTCCCAGATGCGGGTGCGCTAGACCCTACAACCCCACCAACCCTTATGGAAACCCGGGCCTGTCAGAGCCACGGTCACACAGGCTGAGGGCGGGCAGCATGGGCTGAAGCCGTGGCTGCGCCTTGCATTGGTGGGCCCCTGTCTTGCCGCCGCCGCTGTGAGTTCACGTCGTCTAGACAGCCAGAAGCATCTGGTCGTGCTGACGAGACACCCTGTTGGCACATGCCAATGTCTTACACACCCTGCTGCTGCACACAGGAAGCACTGCGGGAAAAGTTTGGGGAGCCTGTGCCGGCACCGCCGCCGAGCAGCGTCCTGCCGGGCGGTGGCGTCACAGATGTGGCAGAATCGACTGCGGCAGAAGCAGTGCAATACGTGCCGATACCCACAACGCTGCCGGCCATGTCCTGATGCTCATTCATGATTGTGTATCTGCATTGGCATTGTGGCGCGCCGCAGACTGGATATGTCCAGGGAAATGTAGTAAACCACATGCGGAATTGCAACATACTTGTTGCCGCCAGGACCACGTTTCGAATCCGGCTGCCATTGGAGGAGAGACCCAAGCCGCTGCTGCAAACTTGGAATTGCGCAACAATGCCGCTCCACGCGCAGAACCCTCCGACCCCCCACTGATGAAACCCTAGTCCTTCGTGTGGTGCGCCGCATACAGCGGCAGGTCCGGCGGCCCCTCGTCCAGCGAATGCTGATACCGCCTGCGCAAAGGAACCCTCGAACGGTGAGAGTGACTGTCGATGCCTTGGTGTTAGGCAAAAGGTGGCTTTAGCACCACATGCCGCAAGCCAAGGTCTACTGACACTGCTGCAACATCTCTGCAGCAGAGATGCAGTGAGGCGGCAGAACAATCCGTCATCATCGTTTCCGAACCGAGCCAGAGAGGCTGAGCGCACCCATAGAAGAGCAGCAGTGTGAGCGCGACACTGGCCAGGAACAGGGAGTTGAACCAGCGGTGGAAGAACTCGAACTTGAGCTCCCCACCCAGCACCTCCGTGATCACTGACCTGCGGCGCAGCATGTCTTGGAGTCGGTAATGCAAGAACCCAGCCCATGCATGACGAGAAAATTCAAGATGGCCTGGGAGGTGCACCCCATGACAGCATCAACATCATCCGTCTCTGGACCGTCAGAAGGTCTGCGGCCGCGGCAGCACCCCGTGCAAATGAGCGGCAGGCTGGAGGCAAATGAAGGAGGCAACGTGCGGGCTTGACAATTCCAAACAATTCACAACAACACAGCACCTGTAGCGCAGCGGCAGCTGCTTGCGGATGAGCAGCAGGCACAAGGGTGGCGAGAGGTAGGCTTGAATATCCTAGGCATCAAAAAGTACAGGCAGTAAACGAGCACCTGTAGCGCAGCGGCAGCTGCTTGCGGATGAGCAGCAGGCTGGAGATGGCGTACAGGCCCATGAGCTCCGTCAGCAGCAGCACCAGCGTCGTCACATTGCCACCGCCGGCAATTGCCGAAAACGCGCGCCGCATGTCCCGCAGGAAGCCCCGCATGCTGCTTGCGCTGATGAAGCCGATGAACGCGAGCGTCAGGTACTGCAGGGCGGGCGAGAAAAAGTGAGAAGGGTTTGAGAATGCGACCAGGACCGGATAGCTTGCAGGTTTCGATGTCTGCACAGTCTGCGGCTGATAGCTCGGGACTTTGCCAGTATGCTGCGTGCAAGCAGGGACTGCGCAACACCCTGAAGCCTGATTCAAGTTCACATGCAGCCATCATTCCGTTCATTCGCCGGTTCGACAAATTTTCGAATCTCCATGTATTTGGCAATTTGTTGTTTGTGGTTTGCCCCATCGCTGAGACCAACAAGTACATTGCTGGTATGGAGTGGATAGGGGATGTCGCCATGGTCTGGCAGGACAGCAGCCTGCTCTAGTGAAGCGCCCTCGCTTCCAGCCGCTACCCCAACATAGCCGCTGCTGCACCTCCACCGTATTCGATCAACTGGCTGTCTTGAAGCTTCCGCTGCTGCCATCGGATCGACACTTTGCTATTGGTGCGGCGCAGCGCATCAGCGCCAATGCGTCTGTTGTCCAAGACAGCTCTTGCCCAGCAATGCCCTGGAACAGCAGCGTTGGGTTGCCAGGAGCTGACAACATTCTGCACAAAGCTCCGCACATGGGACAGCAGCGGCACGTTGAGCGCGATGGCGCCGCCGGAAAAGTGCGACTTTCGACTAAAAAATCTTTTCGGAAACTTCCGTCAGGGAAAGCAAGCAGGTGTGAGATGTACCTGAGACAGGAGCGGCACGTTGAGGGCGATGGCGCCGCCAGAGAAGTAGCGCAGCGCCATGCCGAGCGCCTTGCTGACGGGGTCCGACGTGAAGTCCTCCCCGAATATCAGCGCACGCACGCACGCGTACATCCTATGACGCGGCGGTGCACAACCATGTTGGCAGGCACGGATTGCTTGCGGGTGATTCTGCAATCTCCATTGGCACGTGCGGCACGGCATTGGGAAAAGGCGACAGGAATCCAAGGCGCAGGCGCAACGGAATGCGTCGAACAAAGCAGACAAAGGGTGCTCCGTGTGGCTTTGTCATTGTGTGCACTGCACAAACCCTTTTGCAGTGCAGAAGGCTATCTTTAAAGAATCTGCGCGCGCACTTGTAGAGGCAGTAGGCGGACAGCATGTAGCCCATGAGATTCTTGGCGTGGCCTGCCAGGGTGCGGGACTCTAGCGCCCGGTCCCGCTCCTTGCGCAGCTCCAGCACCTCCAGGAACAGCGCCTTCCCCAGCGCCTCCAGCGACGTCACCTGCGCCAACGCAGATTCAATGATTTTGTCGCGAAATCCTGTAAGAGTCTGTGTTGCACCAGCTCTGAGGTATGCACCTCTGTTATTGGCAGCTCCACGCAAAGCGCCTTGCCCAGCGCCTCCAGCGACGTCACCTGCCTCGCAGCAGGGTGTAGGATTGCGATGTTGGCGGTAATGCCAACCTTAACTCGTTCTAGTACCCTGAGCAGCTCCAGGAACAACGCCATGCCCAGCGCCTCCAGGGATACTACTTGGATTTGCAGCAGGAGTAAGAGTCGTCATGGTTCATAAGAGTCGTCATGAATGGCAGTGGCTCACACCCCTGCAGAAAAAGTGCCTGCCCAACCCCTCCAGCAACGTCAACTGCAGCCGCAGCAGGGTGTGATTTTGATTGTGTCGTCAATGCAGAAGTCTGTGTTCTTCTCTCGCACTTCTTGTGTATTGGCACCTCCAGGCATGCGCCTTGCCCAGCGCCTCCAACGATGTCACCTGCATGTCAAAGGTTCACAAGAAATGCGAAACCAAAACCACGCCTGCGATGCAGTACTCTGGCAACTCCTACAACAGCGCCAGCTCACCGCCGGCGACTGCAGTTGCAGGTTCAAGTGATGCCTAAAACGAGATCAAGAAGGTGTCGATAGGGCATATGAGAACACACGTCAGGCTGGAGTGCCTGATCAACAGGCGCCACGAGTAGGCAGGTGCTCCAATTGAGCCACAATGGCACTCCGCGCGTCACGCGCCTCGGCTCGATGCACTCCAACAGGCGCAGCGCCTCTATTCGCCAACGGCGTGTCAAAATATTCGCCTCGTTGCGCAACGCGTTGATGGAGCCGGCAGGCGGGCACTGCGAGGTCAGTCGATTGGAGTCAAATCACTCATGGAATGACGAACCGGCAAATCACCTCGTTGCGCAGGGCGACGATGGTGTCGGCGGGCAAGCGCTGCTCCGGGTCAAAGGGGGGAAAAGTTACGCTATACGGTAGTCGGAACGCGAAAATGGAATGCAGGTCGCCAAGAAAGGCACCTCGTTGCGCAGGGCGACGATGGTGTCTGCGGGCGAGCGCTGCGTTGGCCGCGTGACGGAGGAGACCAGAGCGCGCAGAAAGCCGCGATTTGAGGCGGGGCCCGCGGCGCGCTGCACCTCCAGCTCACGCGCCGCCAGGATCATGCGCTTCTTGCGCGACACCGCCGTCTCCATCACCTGCGCAGGGGGTCAGCACGAAATGTTTCCGAGACGGCATTGAGAGCAAACATCAAGTCAGGATCGTGCGCTTCCTGCGCGGCCACCGCCGTCTCCATCACCAGCCGACGACGGGCAGGATTCGGTTGGACATTGCTGGGAGAGCTTGTGCGAAGTGTGCCAGCCTACCCAAATGTCCAGGTACTTCACTACACGTTGGGGGGTTATGATATATTGACCTAGGTCGGCAGTTACCGGCAAAGTGCCTTCGATGTTGTGCCGCAGAAGGAACATGTCGCCAGCCAAGCAGCAAAGTGAAATGTTCTGATGACCCCTACCTGCAGCAGCTGCGCCTCCATGGCGGCGATCTCCGCCTTGTCCACCGGCCGGATGAAGAGCGAGATGTAGGTGTAGGGCATGTTGACGGCGCCGTAGCCCGACAGCACCGCGATCAGCGTCACGCCCATCACCCCCACCCTGCTGATCGCCTGCATTGTGAAGAGCGCAAAATGCTTCACTAAGGAGCTCGAAGGAAGGGCAGCGGTTGATGGACTTGATGAAGTTGATGGAGGTTGAGGACATTCACAGGACTTTGATGTCAAAAGCGCTGAGTGCAGCTGACTTGTGGATAGGTCGCAAGGCGCGGCGGCTGCCAGGAGTGAGGCGGGTCCGCCAGCACGTGCAATGGTTCCCACGACCCTTGGGCACTTGGCAGCTGGCAGATGGACCCGCCGCACCTGCTTGAGGCGGAAGAAGCCGTGGTCGGGCGGCGGCACGCCCGGCCAGTAGATGCCGATGCGCCAGAAGCCGTACATGAAGGCCCCCAGGAACAGCGCCGCCCCCGCCGCCGCCCGCACGTGCTGGACCTTCCCTGCAGAGGGGACAGGTCCTCTGTTATTGTGGTGTGGAAGCGCCGCAGCCGCAGACACCCGGCATCGCCAAGTTGTGGCCAGATGAGCTCTCCAGAAGCGCGAGGTGGATGGGAACCTATCTCCGAAGGGATGAACCAAGTTCACTGACAGTGCACAGATGATACTAAGCCTCACTTGTGCTGGCCAGGATGCGGTAGCAGTGGTAGTAAGGCAGCACCACCAGCAGAAGCACCAGCATCACCAGCACGTTCGCCCGCCAGTTGAGCCATCGCGCCCTGCAGACACGAGCTGTAAGCATCATGCCACAAAAAGGTATCCTGGTGACGCCGCGCATGAGCCATGCATTCGTGGGGAAGGTGAGGTGTGTTTGAGTGCATTATACGATTGAGACTTGATGCGCAGTTGCAGATGGGCGCACCTGACAGACAGAACGTCCAGGATCTCAAACAGAATCAGCTGTAGCAGGTTGACCGACAGCGCGAACACCGTCGCGAAGAGCCCCTGCGACCGCCAAATCCGCGGCATCAGTCCCAAGCACAACTGCATACGCTGTGAACATGGCGTCCCGCTGTCCTTAGCTCTGCGGCTCGCCTGTGTGCTGCTAGGCAAAAGCACGCACCATGTGTAGAACCACATGGTATATATATATGTGTGTATTTACATGAAGATGATGATGATATGTATATACATGGAGACATATATACACGTCTCCAAGGGGTGCGCCTTCACGGGTGCGTTTGCAAATACCCTCACCTGGACGATAGGGTCCTTTTCCTCATGGTCCCGGTACAGGCTGTGATCCAGGAACAGCCAGCCGGCGACGCCCAGGCCCAGCAGCGAGCCCAGCACCACCGCCGCCTCCGCCAGCATCATTTGGCTTCGGTCGTGACTTGCTGGCGGTGGCTTTAAAGAGTCTTAGCTGTTGGTGCGCCGCATGGCACCAACAGCGACTTTCAAGCCCCGGCGGGCAGTGTCAGCATAGGCCTGCTGCCGCTGCTGCTGCTAATCCGCTGCCGCAGGTTCGAGCTTGCTGTGAACAGCCTGGCGGTGCAAGCTTTGCCGCTTGAACGCGGGCGAATCTGCTGTTGAGGCGAAAACTGCTGAATTGCCCGTCGATGCGCTGGTGAGTCGACACTGCAGCGCACGAGCTTCCTCGTGCAAAGCTTTCGACGTGCCTATGTGGGGGAAAAACGCCCTGCGCAGATGGCCTGTGACACCTGTTTGGACTTCAGTGGCCGGCAACAGCACACTTTGCCTGGGCTGCAGTATCAAAGGCTCTGCAAGACATACATTTGTTTCTCGCGTTTCCTCAACATCGGTTGCTGCACACCGAACGTGATGTTGTCAAGTCCAGCTTTTGCTGCGAGTGCCACAAGCGGCGCGAGTCGATAGTTCAGCGCAAGGATGAAGCTGGACGGAGCTGCTGTCACACGGCACTCTGAAACGGCCAAAACCCAGCGCCAGAACGACCTTGCTTTCGCAGGATTACATAAACTTCCGGAACGATCAAACAACAAACAGGTGCACACTCCGCATGGTGCTCAGAATCGCCTTTGGAACCTTCTCGACACCAAGTTCTGCCTAAACTATGCTGTAGCCAGCTTTGTGGAACGATCGCAACTTTTTCTCAGTTCCTTTCATTCAGCCGATCTGGCGAGCGTCGGCTGCCTAAGTGGTGCTTGCCGCGTTTTCAGAAGCCCCAGCTATGTGCTGAGAACGAGCGTCTGCACCGGTCATGCCGTGAGCCACTGGCCCGCCCCATCTTCATGCTTCACCGCCGCCGCTTTGTGTTTGAAGAGCCGATCCGGCACATGCATCTCGCTGCAGCAGTCACATGTCAGTTGTGCTGCAACATGTAGGCATGGTCCAGGCGGCGCTACCGTCAGCATAAGAGTGCTGCGGCCAGCGGCATGGCAGAGTGCAGGGCACGCAGCAGCGGCAACGGTACCGGCAGCCAGGAACAGCCTCAGACCGTCGTCCTCTTCTTCCGCAACGACCTTCGACTGCACGATAACGTCCTCGTGCTTGAAGCGGCGGAGCGGGCAGCAGCAGACCCTCACGTGCAGGTGGGAGCAGCTGCGCTGGCCAAGTGCCGTCTCTGGCACAGCCAGTAAAAACGAATTCAATGCCACCGCATTGCTGCCCATGCATTCGAGTGTCTTTCACGACTTGATCAAAGCATGATATCGTCACGATCGGCACACCTATCCTGACCTGACGGTGGCATCTGTCAATCAGGTGGTGCCACTGTACTGCTTCGAGCCACGGCTGTTTGGCAGCACGCCGCGGGGCTACCCAAAGACGGGTCCCTTCAGGACGCAGTTCCTGCTCCAGTCGGTGGCGGCGCTGCGTGCGTCTCTGCGAGGCATTGGCAGCGACCTTCTGACGACTGACAGCGCTCCACAGCAGGCCGTGTCAGGTGCACCGGTAGCAACACTGCGGCACATTGTCGTTGGCAAATCGCAGTGCACCAGTCAGTGCATGGCTGCGGGCAAATGCGAATGCTCTACGTGCATGGTGCACTGCATCATCAATGCGCATGTCACGCCATCCGGATGCGTGATCTTCACACGACGCATCCAGGCATGATGCATGTTGATGATGGTGTCTTGCAGAGCTGCTGGATGCGACAGACGGCACCGTCACAGTGCTGACACAGCAAGAGGTGACCAATGAGGAGCTGGAGGCCGATGCGGCAATCCAGGTGCGCAGCCGCACAGCAGCTGATCGGCGCGCTCTCTGAGGGCGCGCCTCAGCTGTCAGAAGCTCTGCACAGAACTCTCCATGCACGACAATGTCAAACCTTGCAGGCGTCGCAGCAGCTTGGGCAGCAGAGCAGGTCCTGACGCGGCAGCATGCGGAGCGATGGCAGATTCCGAATGCCCAACCCCGCATCGACTGATTGCCAGCTCAGAAGTGTAGAGGTTCAGGTGTGAGGTGCCGCCACGCTCTGCCTGCAGGCGGTGCTCCAGCAGCGGGGCGGGGACAATTCTACAACTTTGCAATTTCAACTGAAGGCACTCTGGGGCGCCAGCTTGCTGCACATTGACGATCTGCCGTTTGGGCAGCGCTGCGAGGACATGCCTCACGTCTTCACCAAGTTTCGCCTCAAGGTACCCGATCAAGTCGGCGGTGCACAATTGCATATCTCCCACCTTGGGGCCTGTGCAGGGCTCTGGCATTTCTGAGACCACTGCATGTGCCGTTACAAGCCCGCCGCAAATTCTGCGTTGCATAGAGCGAAAAGATCCTCGTGTCTGAAAAGATCCTCGTGTCTGGCGACAGGTGGAGGAGCCGGAGCACTGGCGGGTGCGGCCGCAGCTGCCGCCGCCGCAGCGGGGGCAGCTGCCGCTGCCGGCCGGCGGCCTGCCGCGCCTGCCCTCCGCCTTCGAGCCGCGGGGGCTGGAGGATCTGCAAGAGCTGGCACAGCGGGCGGGCGGGCCGCCGCTGCCGGAGCCCGAAGACCATCCCGAGGTGGGCCCGAGCTCTTGGCATGCTGCTGCGTCACTTGCACCTCCTTGCTAGGTTTGACCAACAGCCAGTGACGGGCATTGCCGCCGAACCACATGCGGAGAAATCACGAGGATCCAAACGTGCAGGCCCTCATGCGATTCGAGGGTGGCGAGGAAGCTGGCCTTGAGCGGCTGCGGCACTATCTCTGGGAAACCCTAGTCTGGGACACTGGCGCCGCCTCCACCTATTTTGACACCCGCAACGGTGCGGCATCCTGGTCGTTGCAGCTGCTCTGCATGCCAAGGTCAGCCGTTCTCACAGGAGCAGCCGTTGTGCTGCAGAGCGACATTTCTTGGTCAACGAAGTTCACGGGACACTTTATGTGAGATGCTTTTGCTGAAGAGAACGAGGTGCTTCTGCACTTTCAGGGCTGCGGGGCCTCCCTGTTGCAGCCTCCTCAAGGATTGGCATCAAACTACTGCAGGCTTGCTGGCAGTCGACGACTCGACCAAGCTGTCGCCCTGGCTGGCGCTCGGCTGCCTGTCGCCGCGGCGCGTGCACGCCGAGATTGTGCGCTACGAGGCGGCGCACGGCGCCAACAAGAGCACCTACTTCCTCACCTTCCACCTGCTGGTCCGTGACTACTTCAGGTGAAGCCCTCTACCAGGATGGCGCCTGAGTAGACAGGTCGCTCGCCAGCTGCAGCGTCAGCGGCGTCGGCAACGATTTCTCTCTCTATTTAAGCGTGGAGGCCAGCCCGCCACAACATGCAAATGGCAGCTCAGCTGCGGCACAGCGCGCACACCACTACTTGTTCTCACAGCAAGCCAGCCGCCCAGTCCACTCCAGACGTTGATCTTGAGGCAAGGTGCTGACTGGCGCCCTCAGGTTCCTCCTGCCGAGAGCACGGCAGCCCACTGTCTCTGTCGGCCTCTGTGCGCAGGTTCTTCTGCCTGAAGCACGGCAGCCGCGTGTTCCACGAGGGCGGCGTCACCGGCGAGCGCCGCGTGTGGCGCGGCGACGCGGATGCGCTGCGGCGCTGGAAAGACGGCGCGACCGGCATCCCCTTCGTGGACGCGCACATGCGTGAGCTGCAGCACACAGGTGATCAGATGTCGCAGCATTGGAATGTTGAAGGTGGAGTTGTTTGCTGTCGGACGCGAGCAGCCGGAGCACATGCAATGTTACGCTGGGCTGCGAGTCTGATGAAAGACATCGCAGTTGGTTGCAAAATCAGCCTAGGTCGTAGCGGTATTGCCGTGGACACACGCATCCACTGGCTCTCACGCAACGGCTCGCCGACCTGACGGTTGCTGGTCGATGTGATATGTCAGTCGATGTGTGTATCCCCTCACACTACGCTGGAAGATTAGAAAAGTGCTCGAATTCATTCTCATATTGCATTTTGGTCTTCTCAGGCTGGATGACCAATCGCGGGCAGAATGAGATGTGGCTGGATGCGAGGCACAATTCTGACAATCTGATCCTGGCACTGGACTCGAAACAGTATGGTTCTAACACGTTGGGATTGTGTGGTTATGTTACGCAGGATGGATGTCCAAGCAGGGTGGGCAAAACATGGCCAGCTGCCCAAACATGAACATGAGGCAGGCCAGCGCTCCAGGCATTCTCACCCTCTGCTCTTGTTAACATAGGCTGGATGTCCAACCGGGGGCGGCAGAACGTGGCCAGCTACCTGGCGCTGGATCTGGAGGAGGACTGGCGGCAGGGCGCCGACTGGTTCGAGTCGCGGCTGGTAGACTATGACGTGTGCTCCAACTGGGGCAACTGGGTCGCCGCCGCGGGGCTCACACCAGGGCGCACCAGCCGCTTCAACCTGGTGAAGCAGGTGTGTGGCTCTCCCTCTGGAAGGGTTTGGCTTCCGCAGTCCCCTTGTGTTGATGCTGGCCGGACTTGATATTGTCCTTGCAATTGGACAATGCTTGTGTGGATGGTTTGTTCACATGTCTTTTCCATGCATCCTGTTTGTGGGATGTGCCGTGGCTTCGTTTCCTGCACTGCGCAGAGCAAGGACTACGACGCTGATGGCCGGTACATCAGGAGGTGGGTGCCCGAGCTGGCGGCTGTGCCGACGGAGCACATCCACCAAACGTGGCGCATGACGAAGGAGGAGCAGCAGCGCTGCGGCGTGCAATTGCCGGCGGATTACCCGCTGCCCATTCCGGGGACACGATATCATGAAGCGTCCTGAAGGGCAGGCACTGAAGAAGGATGCAGGATGTCTTTCCGCTGGTGCAGTGGCAGCGAGGAATGCAGCAGGATCCTGTACAACAATTTTGGAAGTTTGATTCGCTTGCAACTTGAATTGAAGACTGTAGCTGAACATCGTGTACTTGTCGTGGTGCTCTAGGACACACAAAGCTCGGCATAATTGCGACCGGTTTGTGCCGCCGCAAGAGATTACATATTGTCGGGTCACATTCATGCCATGTCCCGATGTCGGATACTGCAGTGCCGCTATTGAAAAGAATCAGATCCTACTGCACTCATGCCGCCAGGATTTTGCATCCGGCAAATTCGAAGTACCCATAAATGTCCGTCTACAGGAACGAAAACACCGACTCGCACTGCTGCACCATGTCCTCTGCTGCTGAGCCCGCTGCCGTGCCCTCTGCTGCCGCGCCCGCTGCCATCTGAAACGGCGCCGGCGCCGCCGGCACCTCATCGGGATCCGGACTCTCCGCCTGCTGCTCCCACATTGCCTTGCCAGCGCCGCCAGCATCCAGCTGCATGCTGTTGCCGGCGTCCGCAAACGGCAGCCGCCTGCCGACGCTGCGCCGGCCGCCGCCGCCTGCTGCCGGGCCCTTGCTTATGGGCAGCTTGCTGTCGCATTCCGGCACGCCAGCACCCGGGCGCAGGCTGTCCTGGCGTCCGCCGCCGCTGCCGCCTGCCCTGCTGCCCTGGTGCTGCCAGGCTTGCATTTGGCTGCCGTCCGCTGCCCAGCCTTCCCCTGACAGGCGGCCGCTGGAGCGGCGGCCAAAGCGCAGCGCCTGGGCGATGGCGGTTGGGCCGCCCGATAGGGCGCCGTCCGCGGCTGCCGCCGAGCCCTGCCGCATGCGGCCACTGCCGACGCCGCCTGCTGCAGCTGCAGGGTTGCCGGTGGGCGGGTCCACCGTGAATTCGTCATCTGCTGACGGCGTCGCCTGCTGCCAGTCGAGGACGCCGCCGTTGCCGCCACCGAAGCCGCCGCCGCCGCCGCCAAAGCCGACTCCGCCACTCAGCATGTCGCAGTCCTGCGGGTAGCACCCGTCGCCGCCGGCGCGAGCGTCAGCAGAGCCCCAGAAGCCGAGGTCGTTGTCAGGCGGCATCGTGCTCCTGCCAGGCGGCGGGGGCTGCGGCACCTCGGGCAAGTCCTGCGACGGCGGCGGCGCCTCCCTTATGCTGCGCAGCTGCGTGAGCAATATTTGATGTAGGAACATCGCTTTGATCGTGGGGACATGTGAATTTGTGTTGTTCATTTGGTGCAACACCCCAGGAGGTGCCTCTCAGCAAGCCAGGATGTTTGGGCAGAGTCTGCATCCGTGCTGCACGATGCTGCTGGTGCTGGAACTGTGTATAGGGTTCAATGCGCAGAACAACCAGTCCGGCAAGTGCCAGGCTACATAGGCAGCTTTGGCATAAACTCCTGTAAAGCCCATATGCCAGCAAGATTGGCATGCACCGGCGTGGCCAGAGGACGAGACGCATGGCTCCGGTCGGCCATGATCTCCAGGGCGCGGCTGTTGGGCGCCCGCACAGGCAGCCTCGCGCCCGACGCAGCCTCGTGCAGCCCTGCGTCGAAGACGTCAATGCGTCGATCTGGAAGGTGTGTCGTCACCTTATTAGCAGGCTGACTCTGGATGGGGAGCACCCATGGTGTCTCTCGAGTGGAAGCCTATGAAGCCACGGCGACTATGTCTGTGTGCCAGTCCAGATGTTAATGGATGCCAAAGACGACTGCTGGAAAGCTTATTGAAAGGGCACCTGACAGCTTGGCTGCCTTCTGGCGGACCAGGTCCAGGTTGCCGACGTAGCCCACGGCGGCGGCGCGCGGCCGCGCCGGGTGCAGCGGCGTCGCCGGCTTGCTGGTAGGATGGAGGAGCTCCGACACCGGCTGGTGGTGCTGCTGCTGCTGCTGCCGGCTCGCACTGCCGTCGTCGTCAGGGCTGCCGCGTCCGCGGCTGGGCGATGCCGCATACTTGATGCCAACACCTGCATGTTTTGAGGCAGTTTTCCGACGCTGCCTTTGACCGGCGACCATCTGAGACCTGCTGGCGTTCTGACTGCATGCTGCTGAGTGTTGCTCAACCTACGAGAGCAGTGTGCACAGCAGAGGCTGCTGCTCCTTGCACTTCGGGGCGTTGCACAATCTCACCTAGGGGCGACCGACCCTGTTTGCTGGCATCGAAGGTGAAGCGGCGCAGCCCCGAGATGTCTCCCCGCTGCTGCTGCTGCTGCTGCTGCTGCTGCTGCTGCTGCTGCCGCCGCAAGGGCGTCCCTGGCGGATCCTGCGCCTTCTGCTGTGCAGTTGCCTTGTGCTGCAGCAGCTGTGCCTGCCGCTGGCGCAGCGGCTTTGCGTCCTCCTCAGGCTGGTTCCACTCTGCCCGCCGAGCCTGCTGCGGCCGCTGCTGCTGCTGCCGCTGCAGCGGCGGCGGCGGCGGCAACGCAGGCGCTATCCGCTGCGTTGCTGGGCGCTGACGCACGGCTGGCAGTGCGGCCTCGAGCTCGGCAGGCGTGGCCGGCGGGGTGAAGGAGCGCCGCTTGAAGATGGAGCCGCTCCACTCCTGTGCGGCATTCAGGTTCTCTTGCAACGGGTACACACTCAGTTCAAACTTCCTGTCCGTCTTCTCACAGGGCCCTGTTCAATGTCAGACAACAGCCATGCTACACACAAATACAGCCTGTTCAGCCGCTGACCTGGGGTGTCAGCATTGATACATGTATGAAGGCAGCACAGCGCCCAGCACCAACAAGCAGCAGCAGACGCGGTTTTGGGCACTGGGAGACTGCACGACTCGCCTGCATGCGCTTAGGGGGCGGCGGAGACGGAGGCGCTGCGCCGTCGACACGCTTCTCACCGCGGCCAGCCGGCTGGTAGGCGGCGGCGGCAGACTCCAGCAGCGGGCTGCTGAAAAGCTGCCCGGGACGCGAGGCAGCCGCCGCTCGCCTGCTAGCTGGCGCAGCTTCCACAGCCTCCCGCGGCCGCGCAGCCTCTGGCGCCGCCCCAGCTGCCGGCAGCTGCGCGTTTGCCCTGCTGCCTGCGGCCGGGGCCGCCAGCTTCGTCGGCGCTGCCTGCTGCTCGCCAGGCGTCCGCTGCCGCGGTTGCGCTGCACGGGAGCTGACAGGTGGCAGCTGCTGCTGCCGCTGCGGCATCTGGTCTTCGCCCGCGTCGCCGCTGGCTAACGCCGGACCTGCCCTGGCCTCGCCAGCATGATGCGGCAACGCGGCTGCCACAGCGTCTGTGGTGGTGGCACCATGCGGCACGAGCTCCTCTTCCATTGCCTCCTCCGCCTCCTGCAAATAAGGATTTCGCCAGGTTTCAGGTTCCAGTGCGGATGTTTAGTGCTTGCAGGCAGGCGAGTCGCACCACACATGACTTAGGACGCGCGTGTTCCCGCGCCTGGCAAATGCGATAGATTTCTCAAGGCGCAGGCGTGATGCACCACGCGCAGCGGAGAGCGGCCGTCCCGCACACACGCCCCGAGGCATGCATGCCCAAACTCTTCATCTCGCAAAATCACCAGAATGTCAAAGATTTTAGTAAAGTTCTGGACCGTACCTGGTCTGCACAGTGGGCCTTCTCGCTGACGGTTGGCTCGCCGCCGAGGCGGGCGTCGCGCGTGACCTGCTGCGACATGGTGACGTCGAGGCCCACCCACTTGTCGTTGATGATGCACGCCACGATGTCCAGCGGCGAGCCGTCTGCACACCAGTAACATTGTCTGAATAATCAGCAGTTTTTCATCATGAAACAACCAGCACTGCAATGTCAAAGCTGAGTGACAAACAGGAATGTGGACAGGCCCCGCTATATATTGTTGCAGCTGTGCCGCTGCCAGGAGGGGCGCACCAGCACCTGATAATGCACATGTGCTGTTGATCGTAAATCGCAGCGTGCAGCATGCATTTTGGTCATTACAGCAGGATCGGCAGCGACCAGTAGGGGACATCAGTAGCGCACTGGGGGGCTGGCGTGCGCGGAAGGTGGCGGTGTACGGCGACCGGAAGCTGTGCAGCGCCAACTGCTCGTGCACCAGCAGCGCGTCGTCGTGCATGCTGCAGGGTGGAGGGTTTAGCAAACGTGCCGTCAGGTGACCCATAACAGGCAGCTACAAACGGGTTTAGGCAGCACCAGCAGCATGTTACTGTGCTCGCTGCAGCCCGGGTGGCACTGCAGGGTAACATGCACGATCTCCTGACGATCCACATGCATTTTCTTTCTCAAAACTGCGCACCTGCCGGCGATGACGGTGGCGTAGCCCGGTGCGCCGGCCTCCTCAGACTCCTGCCGCGTAACTGTCAGGCGGAACTGCACCTGGCCGCCGCCCAGGCGCTCTTGCAACATGTCGATATGACTGTTTGCAACAGACATCTGCGAAGCTACTTTGGCGCCCATCCTCATTCCCGGCAATCCCACAAAGATCAGCGAGGCTGGTCATGTCTCCTGCCCCGCAGACTCACAGCGAGCCGCGCACAGTGTTCAGACCCTCGACCTGCGGCTCATAGTCATGTGGCATACTCACTTGTGGGCGTCAGGTGCAGGGTGACGTCCGCAGGCAGGCGGCACTGTAACTCCTTTTTGACCTGGTTGCCTGCGCAATGAAGCATGCACAAAAGATAGAGATAATGCAACAGCAGACTGTCACAACATGCACACGAGGCCAGTCTCTGCGTCAGTCGTGCGCGTGGCGGCCGTCTGCCTGGCGGAATGATCTGGCAAGCGGAAAAGTCGTTATAATCACCGAAGGGGTAGTTGCGCTGGGTGATGGTCTCGATGCGGCGGGGGTCCAGTTCCGCCAGCTGGCGCAGCGTGCCCGCGCCCGCCGCCTTCAGCCGCTGGCCCAGCAGCTTGCCGATGCCGGGCAGCTGCTTGACCTGCCAGGAAATTGACAGAACTGTCAATCAGCAGTGTGACAGGTGTTGATTGCCATTCCAGAGACGCTGCAGCACGCTCACAGGCATTCTGGCGCACATCCACGTCGCCTCTGGCGGCTGCCAGTGCATAGGTAAGCCTGTTACCATGTGTGTCCGCCATTAAAGTTTCTACGTGTGACATCAATATTACATGATGTAGCTCACCTGGCACTTGCTGTTGTCCCACAGCCGCTTCTCCAGGCTCTTCTGCAGCAGCAGCGCGTTTACCGTCGCGGACAGGTGCTTGACGTGCGCAAAGTACCTGCAGGTTCAGTCATAGGATTGGTCACTGCGTACTGCTGGCAGGAACCTACCGGTAGCAAAACGTTGGCTGGAGCATGCCGAGGCATCGTGAGTGCACATTGCGGAAGCAGACCTTTTCAGTATTGTGAGTGCACACTGCGGAAGCAGACCTCTTCAGTATTGGCGGGATCGCACCTGGCCATGCACGCGGCGATGCGCTTGCCGACGGACAGGATCTGCTCCACCTCGTTGCGCATGCTGAAGTCCAGCACGTTATCCTGCGGGGTGTCGTTCAGCGCCTCGTTGATCTGCAAACAGATCACTGACCTCAGTGATCTCCTTTCTTGATGTCTGCGCCCGATGTCGACAGGCAACAGACATAACCTCGGAGAGGCGGCATCCTTGGACTCATCACCTGCAGAGCATGCTGTGGGACAGAGACCCTAAATTTGGCCCTGCCACAGGGAACAATTAGGCGGCCATCTGCAGCCAGAGTAGCGTGTGCAGCCGCGCACCAGGATGACGATCTTCTCGGCAGCGGTCGCCACCCGCTCCTTGGGCTTCCCTGGCTTGTTTGCGTCTGGAATGCAAAAGCGGATGGCGTGGTCCCCCTGCAGTCAGCAAGAACTCCTGTGCCCGATCCAGGCTGTCAAGATCGCGAGAAGACATCAAGTCTGTGAAGACATAGACGCATCTGTCCGACTGGAAACCAATCACCTTGGCGGTGTTAATGGTGTTCAGCGGCTTCTTCTCGCCCCGCCTGCGGAAGGCTCGACCATCAGCACTTCGGCGATCTTCCACAAGACGATCCTGCTGCACGATGCAGCTGCATGCAATATGCTGCTTCGCAGGAACGCGCGTAAGCCGTCTCACGAAGAACAGTATTCAGACACGCGGTCCCTGCTGCAGCCACACACCTGATGTGGATGTGGGCCAGTTCGGCGCTGCGCGCCAGCAGCGCCAGCAGGGAGGGTATGGTGGTGTGCGCCGTCGCGCCGCACAGCTGCGCCATCGTGCGGAACTGCACGCAGTAGTGCGCCATGATGGCGCCCGGCACCTCCGAGCGCAGCGCAAAGCCATCGTCCGCCACCGTCACCTATGTAGATGATCTTGAGCACGTCAGTTGTTTGATCTGCATTGACTGCGTCTGAGACAGGTATACCTGTTCACATCTGCCCAGCTCCGCCCCGATGGCAGCCTCATGTCAGGTTGTCATCCTAGGCAGGTCCTACCCGCCAGCCCACCTGCCTGCAAACCTCTACAGAAGCATTCTGTCAGGAGATCAAAGGTATCCCGCTCACCATGCCGTGCTCCGCCAGCTGCTTGAGGGCCACATTGATGAACTTGTCGCGGATGCTGGCCTTCAGCGCCGCAGGGTTGGCGGCGCCCGCGCGCAGCTGCGGGTCATAGTGCCCTGGGTTCCTGGTCATCTGCAGTGTGCAAGGTGTTCAATTTACGTCATTGACATGAATTGTAGCACAACGTTGATGGCTTGTCTGGTTATGAGATCACTTCATTCAGGCTCATGCGCACCCCTTCCCCTGCTGATGATAGAAACGTGAACCCGCATGACGGCGGCATGAAGTGCTCCAGGCTGTCCAATACGCGCAAATGCGCATCTTCCTGCGCAAACGCAACTCGGAGGGGCGGTGCCGCACCCGCACGAACAGGAAGGAGGTCTGCATCCAGGCGACGGCCTGGGGCACATCGCGCACGGCGCCAAGCGTCATCTCCGCATTGAGGTACTCCACCAGCGCCCCCTTCAGCTGGCTCTCCACCGTCTCTGCGCCGCTCGACAGCGCCTCGTAGCGCTGCACCATCTGCGGCAGGCGGCAGCAATGCCAGTGAGGCTTGAAAAGACAGAGGCAGCTGAATGGAGCTCCCTTTAGCTGGCTCTCCACCGTTTCTGCGCCACTCAACAGCGCCATGTAACGCTGCACCATCTGCGGAGGCAACAGGATGAAAAGCTGTCAGAAGCAAAGCGCAGCTGAGGGGATCCTGCTTCTGCTGGCTCTCCGCTGTCTCCTCGCCCGTCGACAGCACCTCGTAGCACTTCACCATCTGCGCGAGGCCACGTGAAGACACATTCGAAAAGGCACACACGGCTGAGGGGCACCTCCTTCAGCCGGCTCTCCACTGTCTCTGCGCCCGTCGACAGCGCCACGTAGCGCTGGATCATCCGCAGAGTTGATAGGATGGAATTGTTGGGCAGCCAGGACTGGCTGGGGTCGCAGGGTGGCTGATATCCCTTTCCTGCTCGTATGTGAATGGAGCTTGGTGCAGCTGGGAACAAGTGGCACACGATCAGTGAGTGGTGAGGCGGTGAGCCCCAAATGTAATGTGCATGCGGATGGCACACCTTTCGGTCGGTCATGACGACAGCGACGCCCTCGGTGTCATACTGCGGCCTCCCCGCCCTGCGCACACACAATCACATGAATTGCAGTGACGTAGTCATCAGCTGGTTGATGACCTACTTGTGCCTCGACATCACGGCCATAGCAGAGTCCAGAGCAGTGCCCGTCCTCCAGACCTGGAGGAGTATCAGCATATCCTGGTGAAAGAGGATGCCGCACCTGCCGATCATCTGCAGGCAGGTGGTGCGGTCGTACTCCTCGTAGCCGGAGCCGCCGCCACCGGCGTTGGACGTCCAGCGGCGGGTGCCCTTCACGATGACCATGTGCGCGGGCAGGTTCACGCCCACCGCCAGCGTCGTCGTCGTGCACAGCACCTGCCACCAGGGGCACAGCACTTTGCCGACATCTGAAGTCGGCAGGAAACACTGCAGTCGCAGCAGCTTGGAAAATATTGTTGCTCTGGTGGAAGGCGCCGAATGGCAGGGAATGGCCACCGACGTCAGTTCTGAGGTTGGCAGGCAAAGCCGCATTGCTGGGGAGCCTTTTCCGCACGAGCAGGGCACATCAGACGAATGGAACATGCATGCATTGTGATCTCTCAAAGGACTGCGCAGCATCGTGACACACGCCACTCTAGCTTCATGGGGACAAGGAGGCATGCAGACCAGCAGACTGGAGACAGAGATGTGCACTACACCAGCAGACGGAACACACAGATGGTGTGCACACCAGCAGGTCGCCGGCGATGAAGAGCTGCTCCACGAGGGAGCGGTCGCCGCCTGACAGCGCCGCGTGGTGGAAGCCGACGCCTGCCGGCAGCAGCGCCTTCAGGGCCTTGTCGTGCACCCGGCTTGCCGCACCCTGCAGTCTCAGCACGCAGGATTTTCAGTAAAAGAAAGTTGGAAAGCGTCTCATGCCCGCCGGCAGCAGCGCCTTCAGGACCTGTCCTCCATCCGGCCCGTCGTGTCCTGCTTGTTGACATTGCATGCACTGTTGGGAGGCAGGGTTCGTATTGCCCAGACATGACTGGCCTCCTGGCAGACCGTGATGCATGTACTTTGTAGCAGGTTTCGATGCAGCTGCATGCGGCAGCGGGGGGTTGGACCTGCATTTATTGCCGAGAGTCACGGTGCCAACCTGCAGCCGCTGGAGCTGAGCGGGGTTCTTCACGAAGGAGGAGGGCGCGCCGCCAGATGCGCGCTGCTGCCCTTCCTTCTGCAGCTGTGTCGCTGACTCGCTGGTGCCCTTGCGGGAGCTGCATGAACCAGCAGGTGACTTGTGCCGTCGAGCGTATGGTTGAGGTGTTTTTCAAATGCATCATGCAGGCAAGACAACACACCATAGCTCACCTGCAGAAGATCAGCGTCGGCTTGCCTGCAGCACCAGTTGACAAGAAATAAGTGCATGTAGAGTCGATGGAATCTCTTAGCCTATTGAAATGACCATCTGCAGGTGCTTTGATGCAACACTTTGCAGGCGCACCCTTGCTGAACTCGGCGACGGCGCTGTAGAGGTGCTCGTTGAGGCGCCGCTCAAACAGGAAGTCTGTCTGCACGCACGAGACCTCAACTTCCAAATCATATGAACATCTGGCGCACAAAGCCGGCAGCAAGTGATTGCGCAGCGCATGCTCGAGTAGTGCTGCAGCCCTGCATGCAGTATCGCATTGAAAACGAACGCTTTCAGCAAATGGCTGATTGAGACCTGGCCGCATGCATGTTCTTCTGAACAGCCGTGGACGCATTCTCCTAACCTTGGTCATGTTGTAGCCGCGGACGTGTGTCACCAGGCGCACAGGGCGGTAATCCTCCCCGAACACGTGCAGCCCGCGCGCCAGGTCCACGTCCAGCCACTCGGCGATGTCGCGCACATTGGGGATGGTGGCCGACACCGCCACGAAGCGCACGCGCCCGATGGGGAACTGCATGCATAGTCACAGACAAGCATCCTGTATCGCCACAATGTCGATGCGCTGGCGAGCCTGCTTTCGATGTGATGGGTGAGCTGCCGGCGTCATGCAGGCGCACGGAGCTCAAACGCGTGCATGCAGCAGCTGAGGGCAGAAAAGTCCAAAATTCATGATGCAGATGGATGACCGCTCGCAATATCTAAGGCCAGCAGCACCTGCTTCATCTCGGGCAGCTGGCTGACCATGCGGATGCGGCTGACGCAGCCCGCCTCCAGAGCCGCGCCGCGCGACTCGTTGAGCAGGTGCACCTCGTCGATGAGCACCAGTGCGATCTGCGCATTCAATTGGGAAACGACATCAGAATGCAGGAGGGTCAGAAAACAGGAGTGTATATGCCTCTGTACGCCTGCATCAGTGCGCCTGTGCAAAAAGATGCAATGGCAGGACATAGACGGTACCCGCAGGCATATGTCAGATCTGCATAGCCCACCTGGCTGAAGAAATCATTTTGCGTTGCTCACCTCGCTGAAGAAAGCCATGCCGCCCTGCTCCTTCCGCCTCCGCGTCTGTGTGTCTGCAGCTCAACCAAACAACATCGCCGCGTGCCAAGCATGACTGGTATCCTACCGTGGCGTCACAGTGCACAGAACCCCTGTATCATTGCATGTCATTTCTGCTAGTGTCCCTCATGCTGCTCTGCACTCGGTCATCCATCATTTTTGCACTGGGTGGAGCTCACCGAACTTCTCTGGCGTGGTGCAGATGATGTCGGCAGCGTTCAGCTCGGCGGCGTCTGTGGCGGCGTCCGTGTCACCTGACATCTCCTGGCACTTGAGGCCCAGCGAGGTGCCGAACCGCTTGCTCCAGTTTGCGACTTGCTCCTGCGAGCAATCCAAAAAAGGTACAGGCGGCAGTGGAGGGACCATGCAGCGGCACAGAGCTGAGAAGCCGCTATGCTTTCTGACATGTTCGGCGGCAGAGAAACGTGCTGGTAGGAGCAACTTTCTTGCACCTGGACCAGGGACTTCGAGGGCGCTATGTAGACAGCCTTCACGGCGCCCGACTGTAGCTGGAAGGTACCCTGTGGGCTGATGTACCTGGATGTGACAGAAACTGCATTTAGACGTGTGCCCACTGCAGGCAAACGAATTGGATGCTGCGTGTGTGGACAGCATGCGCCATGTGTGTAGATTTGCTGCCTGCTCACCGCTGCAGCATCCGAAGCATCGCCAGCTCGAGGACGCCTGCGTAGAAAGCGTTTGCAGCGCTTAATTGTGCGCTGAAGTCGCATGATGACAGGCACACTGATGATTTGACGCGGCCCGCGATTCTGCCATCATCTGCCGCCAAGCAGACAGCAGTGGCTGCTGCACTATATATGCATGGCTTTACCGAATGGAGCAGAGCTGCCTCGCCTGTCTTGCCAGAGCCTGTGGGTGCCGACACCACCATGTTGACGTCCGAGTGGAAGGCGGCATTGAAGGTGGCGCTTTGCACAGGATTGAAGTACCTGCACATGCCAAGGAGGAGAGCTTATTGAGAGGAGCTCACTGTTGATGAGTGCAGGCGTCAGCGTCTTGAAGGCAGAGTCAAGGTGCGACTCGCAGACACAACCAAACGATGAAGGGCCAGACCTGAACGAATCGGCATAGGCGGGCTGGAAAGCCGGAGGCAGGTGCTCGCGCACGCTCTTAATGCGCTCATCGTCCGCCATTGCAGCCGCTTAAACCTGCCCCTGAAGCAGCAAGCCGTCTCGACAAAGCTTCGCGCTTGCAAGCAGGAGGTCTCCGACAGCTCAGCGAGCCGCGTCAGACGTCGCACGCACTTCTCATGCTCAAGAAGCTGCAAGCTTTCACAGCATCAGATCGACCTGCGCTGCACCCAAGCAAGCCGATTTTGCCTGTGCTTTTCTCCCAGCTGCCTATTCATATTTCGGCGGGCCGCACGGCCATGGCAGCCTTCAGCTCGAGCCCAGGCTGCGATGGCGTTACTCTGCTGCAGGGATCGAGGAAAGAGTGCTCGGGTGTGCATTGCCAACTGCAGACACCTGGACGCCTGGAGCACCTGTTGGAAGCTGGCTCAGGGCCTTCCGGAACCTCCATTTGTGAATTTCCGCTTCGGTCGAAGAGTAAAGGACAGTCTTGCAACCAAGCATGGTCGACAACACTGCGAGCCTGCTGCGCAACAGCACACGGCGAAGGCGTTGGGGATGGAGGTCCTTGCTCGTAGTGTTGGCAATTGCTTTGTGCGTCGTGGCAGCGACATCCCGAGTGCGCGTCAGGGCTCACGTTCCCCAGCACAGGCATACCAGGCCGCATGCGCGCAATGAGAGCTCACTGCCCGTCGTCCTGTGGCACGGAATGGGCGACTCATGCTGTGCGAGTTACAGCATAGGCTATGTGGCCAAGCTCATTTCCGACAGCCTTGGTGAGTTGAGCGCATGTTGAGAAATGTAAAGCGCAGCTTCAGCTCTGCGGAGTAAAGGCTTCAGGGGCGCATGTTGTCTGCTTGCGTGTGCGCGCACCTGACCCACAGCGCGCCTAACTTTGCAGGGGTGTATGTGCACAGCATCAACACCGGTGACGGCGCCATGGCTGACGTATCCAGCAGCTTCTTTGGCAACGTCAACGACCAGGTTTGGTTTTAAACCCCATGCTGGCTGGGATTACACACCGGAAAATGTGGCAGCGCGCCAATGCGCCTTGCTGCGCTGGCAGGTGATGAGCCCGACGATCTTGCTGCAGGTGGCCAAGGTGTGCGAGGATATCTCAAACAACCCGGAGCTGCAGAACGGCTACAATGCGGTGGGCTTCTCGCAAGGTGAGCCTATGTGCCGCGTGCTGACTTCCGCACGATCAAAACATGCTACCGCACAGGCTGCACATCCGTTTGTGTTTCGTCTTGAAGGCCTCGTCATGAATGCAGGCGGGCAATTCATGCGGGCAGTGGTGGAGCGGTGTCAGGGTGGCGAGCATGGCGGCGCCCGCATGCACACTCTGGTGACGATGGGCGCCCAGCACCAGGTGCGCTCAACCGGAGGAATTGCAGGAAGAAGGAAAAGGGGGAAGCACAAGCCTTTCCATCCAGCAAAGTGGCAGTGGTTGGGCGACTGCTGGCATGCGCACTGAGACGGTCCACGCAGCGTGCTCCCAATGATCCGCCTCCCCAGCTAGGCGGCCATGCAGTCAGCCGATTGGCGACGCCTGCTGCATTTTCAAACGCTTTGTGATGCCCTCGAGCATATTGATCCTCTCAAACCTACTTGGTACCTCAAGCTTTCCAGAATCTTGAATCGCAACCTACAGCGGGATTCTCATTCGTCAGATGCGCACGGTGCTCATGCTGTCAGAATCTGATCCCGCTCAAGCTTTGTGTGATCTCGCCGCGGCAGGGCATTTACAACCTGCCAAACTGCGGCACGGACGAGGACGATCCGGGGGACGAGCCGACGAGGATATGCCTCACCATCCAGCGCGCGGTGGCCACATCCGCCTACCTACCCTTCATCCGAACAAACCTCATTCAGGCTCAGTATTTCAAGGTGAGAACAACGCGGAACAGTGCGAGAATCATAGCGTGGAACAATGCTTGCGTGCAAAAGCGCCCTACATGCACTTCATGCGGACCAGCCTGACCCAGGCGCAGTGCTTCGAGAAGGATGAGTTGAATCAAGCTTTGGGACAATGCTTGCATGATCCAGGCGCAGTGCTTACAAGGTGTGCATCAAGTCTCGGAACTAGCCGTGCATGCACACGTGTCCTGCTCATGTGGAAGAACCCCGCCCTGTGCCCTTCGCAGAACGGGAGCAGCATGGACGTCCCTTGTTGTCCATCTTGCTGCCAGGCAATTAGGTTTCATTGCGCTTTCACTCTGCCGCAGGATCCATTCCGGCTGGATGAGTACCTGACGGCGAACCCCTTCCTGCCGGACATCAACAACGAGGGGACTTCGAAGAATGCGACCTATGCGGACAACCTGGCGTCGCTCAAGCGCTTGGTGCTGTACCGCTTCGAGGACGAGTACACCGTCGTGCCCCGCGGCAGGCATGCCTTTCTGATTTTCAACAAGATAACTGATCTTCCGCTAGCTTTGACATGCTCGAAACCCTCTGCTCAGCCTGATGGAGGCTGGAACGGTCATATCTGGTGCCACATTTGACACCCTAGGTGGCACCACCAGGCACTCTGTAGCATGTACAGACACGCTTGCGCGAAGGTACCGCTGTGCTCAGGGACACTTGTGGGTGTACATGTGCTGCACACTCTTGTGCTGGTTCCCGAGAAACTTGTTGTCCACAGGGACAATAGCACTGTAGACAGCAACCAGACATCTTACTTACTCTGGCCATGTTCCGCTGCTGCTGCTCTGCAGCGAGTGGTTTGACTTCTTTGACGGCGAGCGGCTGGTCAACATGTCCGACACGCAGCTGTACCAGGAGGACTGGATTGGGCTGCGGCAGCTGGACGAGGCGGGGCGCATTGTGCGCGGCCAGGTGCGGCGCCTCCCACACCGCTGATACAGACATGCAGACTGCAATGACGACACGGATACGCACACTGAGGCACAATCAGAGCTGCCCTCTGCTCGTGGAGACTCACCGCTTGAGGTCACTCCAGCAGGAATGCAGCCATCTCACATTATCTGGCAAGCTGCTGATTGCACTTCTTCTTGGGTCACACAGGTGCCGGATGCACTGCACATGCACTTCACGGACAAGTGGTTCATCGAGAATGTAATAGATTCATACCTCAGGGGACGCAAGGATTGAGTTGCCAATGGGCGCATCTCGTGAGGACTACCTAGCTATCGTTGCTGCATATGTGCTTCTTAGTCGTGTGTATTTGTAGGGTTTGTATGTGCACTCGTAAGGTGGTGTCATGTATCACGTTTCGGCAAAGGAAACTGTAGTAAGAATGTAGATTGTAAGAATCACTTCAGCAGGTTCTGCCAAGACAGCCCGCTGAATGACCAAATGACCAGATGGCAGCAAATAAAGGAAATTCAGGCAGAGCCAGTCTGTAAAGCCACATCACAAGGGCGCTGCGCAAAAGCTGTTGCAGTAAGAATCGTACTTCTGTGATCGCGGTGGATCAGCAAGAAACCAGAAACTGAGCTTCAGAGACGCGGCACTCGCCCCCAGCTGCAGCGTGTTGTTTGTGCCATCATCCGAGCCACGCCGCCCCCACCTCGCGGCTGCCAGCTACCTATAGCAGCCCGGGCCCCAGCAAAGCGCTGGCTGCAAGCTGATGGCCCACAGCTGCGCATGCTCTCCCAGCGGCTGCCGCAACGTCCAAAAAGGGAGCCTGTTGTCTCTACCATACTGCCACTGCGCAAGCGGTTCTGAATCTACCAGCCCCATCCAGCGCACACGTGCGCTGCATCTGAGCGCCACATCGCTTGTCCCTCAGGCGCCAGCGGGCGGCGGGGCGGTGCTGTTGCCGGCAGGCGCCTGGTACGCCGCAGGGTCCCACCCATAGCGCTCCAGCAGCGACAGCATCACACCATTGGTCCACCCGAAGCCGGACTGCACCGAGTACTCGCCACCTGCAGATGCAGGGTTGAGGCACCGTCAGGCGAGACCACTCTATTCTGCGCATGTCACTTCGGCACTGGGAGCTGGTGGGCTGCGTGTTGATGTGCAGCACTTGCAATGCCGGCACTGCAGCACATCCGATCATCGAAGCCACGAAGAGCAGTTCATGTGCACGGATGCCAAGGGTTGACACAGGTTCGAGACGCACCGCCGCCGGAGACGCCCACAGCGGTCGCGTCGTATTTCTCCACCACTGCAGCACACACCACAGCATCGTCGCCTCACCGTTTAGATTTGAAAGGTAACAGTACTTGCATCGGAAATGACTCCAAGCGGCGCAGGCAATGCATCTGGTTGCAGCTCCAACCCACTGAAAACACCCGTCTTCTCGGTTGCTAGAAGAATGCGCACTTTTGTGGAGGAACTTGGTGCCAGTGGAGGACCAGCTCTGGTACATGGTCAGCAGCCAGCGCTGCGCGATCGACGCCGCTAGCCGCCGCCCCTCCTCGCCTGCACGTCAGTCACAGGCGGTTTCCAGTCTTGCCAGGGGCAATTCTCTGTCATCTGTCGACGCGAATGCCGACGAGAATCCTGACCAATACCGGAAAGGTGTATCAGGACAGTAAATGACGGTACGGCCTTATGGACATGATAGTCCCGTTTCCCCCGAACTTGCCGCCGCTGGCCGCCTTCCACAGCGCGTCAATCGTCTGCAGATCCTGCTCCGCGATGAACTTCACCTATGCAAACACATCACGTCAGAATGTCGACTGACGACGGAACTGCCAGAATGGCAATTAAGTTGTGCCAGGAATTTGGGCAAGGTGCGACTTGATCTGCTTGGTCGTCACCTGGTCTGGCGCCAGGGCCTTGCCTGTGCGCTGGATTCGAAATTAGTGGCTGAGTACAGGCTGCATGCAGGGAATTGATGGAAGCAGTCAAAGTCTTGAATTCGAGCGGGCCTGCACAGCTAGTCGGCGGCCAGCGCCTCCGCGGCACAGTAGGGAGAATAAGAACAAGGGCGTTGATGCAGTAGCTGATAAAAGAGTGGCTGAACACAAGACGAAGCTTTGTGAAACACTCACCGGCGTTGGCGGCCAGCGCCTCGATCACAATGTCCTGCAGCGGCGGCCAGGCATTGGGCGCGTCCCACTGCTGCCCGGTGTTGTACACCGTCGTTAGCACGCCGGCAGGCCCCAGCAGCCCGCTGGCCTTGAAGGCTTCGACAGCGGCGAGCGCCTGCGGCCCCTCCGCCGGCGCCAGACCCACCTGAAGAAGGAAGGCTTGTAGAGGTCAGAATGCTGGTGACAGGGGTGGGCAATTTCTGTTCTGCTGATGGCTTCGACAGCAGCGAGCGCCTGTGGGCCCCACCGGCGGCGCCAGGCCCATCTGAGAAAGGTGGGGTACTAGGTTTGTTTATGCCCCACTTTTGTGTACTATAGGACCAAGTTTGAATCTTCAGCGTTTTGACATTTGCATGCTCAGATTGAGTGTATGATGATGCCGACACAGGTTTTGCTGTGGTGGCAGCGTCGTCCGGGGTCTGAGCATGCATGATGTATACGGGTGTCATGATTTCTTCTGCCGCTGCATGCCTGCTGCCTCTGCAGGATTACAGCATATATATGTCGGAACTGCAAATGGTAATGCCGGTGGGCGCACCCAGAGCGGGATGAAGTTGGACACGAAGTTGCCGGGGTTTTGCGTGACGGTCGACACCCCGCCAGAGCCGCTGCCGCCGAGGACGAGGTCCCGCCACTGACCTGCAGTACCACACACCCCCCTTTTCAGGTCTGACACTGCCTGTCTGATCCTTGAAGCTGAACACCTTGGCCACAGAATCAGGCTGGCGCAAGTACCCCGTTCATGAGCTCGATGCCTAACAGAAGCGACTATGACACTCCCCTGGCTGCCCACCTGAACTCCATTACGCGATAGCTCGAGGCAGAAATCGCTCGACTCGCAGAAGGAATGCAGGGGCATTCGCAAGCCAGTCTTGAATTCATCCCTCGATTTCTCACCGGTGCTGCCGTCCCACATGAGGTCCTGGATGGCCTCTGCGCGGTCCGCGGCCGCGGCGGCAAAGCGTGTCGCGTTCATACTGTCGCCAAGCACCCGCGCAAAGTCCGCAATGTTGCGCTCCATGTCGTACAGGTACGCATTGAGGTCCGCCGGCACGATCTGCATAGATCCAGGGCAGTTCGCTTGCTCAGTATTCGCTCGGCATCATTGCGCCACACCAGGGCTTGCCGGCAGCCTTGCGTTCTGTTCTGGTAAAGCGGGCCACAGCATCTCGAGAGCTGAACTCGCCGCCAATCTCACCGCACTCTGCATGCATCTTGTTGATGGAACAACTGTGATAGCATGAGAGGGGCGCACACCTTGGTGGTGCGGATGGTGGTGAGGTTCTCACCGTCCGCCAGCCACCGCGATGAGTAGTCCCAGCCCGACTCCGCGCCGGATGCAAGATCCGTGTACAGCTGCGCTCGCGCGCTTGCAGCCACGTCGGCGCCTGTCGCAACGTCCTCACTGCAAGGTTGAACACTTAGCCGTTTCGGTTCAAGAATGTGTTTCAGGATGCATTCGTCGCATGTATCTGCGCCGCCTGCATCTGCCCTCTGACGAATTCAGACAATGTCAAACGCGTACTGCAGCGTTGCTGACAACGCGTACAAGTCTCAAGGCGCAGGCAGGATCCTGCGGCCTGGCAGCAGCGTTTGGCGATGAGCCAAATCAGGCATGAGGGTGGTGAAGTCAAGACACAGTGAGCTCGCACTTGTAGGACTCTGGGCGGGGCAGGTTCCATTGCGCATGGTAGCGCGACAGCGAGTAGGTCTTGCCGGACGTCGCATTTGCGGCGCGCGCCCGCACCAGCTTGGGGTCGCTCATCCAGTAGCTGTGCTCCCGGATCAGCAGCTGCGCAATTGCGAAGCAATTGGAAAGTCAGACGCAGCAGATGTGCGCTCAAGACTGGGGCCTTGGCGCTGTCTAGCAGCCGACCCTCAGGAGGAACACCTGCTGGCAGGCGTCAGGGCTGGGAGTCGGGTCATAACAGAGGGCGAGCCCCTACTCCTCTGCTGCACTGATTGCCACAAGTCTGAACATCGGGGCCCGGGAGTTCAGGCAGTCGTCAAACACTCACCGGCAGCGCGGTGGTGAGCAGCTTGTGGCTGCGGGTGGCGGCGTATACTATCTTGACCATGGCCGACATGAGCGGCGGCTGGCTACGGTTCAGGTAGTAAGTTCGCGCGCCTGTGGCAGCCAGGGCACGAGTTGTGCCGGGTCAAGCACAGAACCGGGATGGAAGAGACCGGTCAGGACTGCGTTTCAGCGCGAGCGCGCTATAGCACAGGCGCCCGTGCGAACTTTACGTTTCGTGTAAGCCATTGAAGGGCTGTTTCCTTGCAACTGCCCACGAGCTGGGTGCATCGCCGAACTGCAAGGACACGTAGTGCACCCGCCGCTGGGATGTCGCCGTAGGTTTCCAGCACGTCAAGGGTTTCTATAGGGTATTGAGCATCTTGGTTTTTTCACAGGCGGACTTGCCATTAGGGACGTGGCCGTAGGTGTCCAGCAGATTGAGCAGGTTGTAGCACATGTTCTCCGCCGTCGTGTTCATCTTGCTGACCAGCAGTCCCTTCAGGATCCAGTACGAGTCCCTGCCGACACGTGAGGCGTGTTCTCAGAGCGGAAACACCAACATCATGGTCAATGAAGCAATGGACAATGGTGGCAATGCAACACATGCAGATTGCTAAGTGTGAATCCCTGCCGCCGGCGACAGCGCGGAAACAGGGTTTTCGTGCCAGGCTCACCAGTAGTACAGCTCCCTGCAGCAGTCAGCCAGCAGAAATGATGTGTGAGCAAACCTCTGATCGTGGTGCTAGAAGCAGCAACGTGTGCACGGACTAATGCCTCGATTCGTGACTCGGCATCCTCACAGAGCGCTGGCAAGCGATACTGCACCAGCAAGCAGCTACCTGAAGCGGGAGCCAGGAATGACAACACCCTCCGGGATGGGCAGCAGGCTGTGCCGCTCGGGGGTCTGTGACACTGATGAGTTCTCCTGCGCTGGGAGAAACGAGCTTCTCAACGCACTAGCCCACATGGTCATGCCAAAATGCAGGCTGGTGCTGTCATCAGTCGCAGGCTGAGAGGGCAGCATGGCAAGAATCCTGTCGATGGCTGCGTCAGGGTTCAGCGCCTCAAGGACATGAATTTAGATTTGTGAGCAGCGCACCACGCGGTAGAGCTCGTTCCACAGCATGTGCACGTCCAGCGCCCACTGCCGGATGCTGGGCTCCTCCACGAGTGGCAGGAAGCCAGCCGGACTGGGGCGGAAGTCCGCCGCCGTTGCCGCCGTCAGCTCGCTGCAGCGCAAGCAGTAATGGACTAGCATAGTGTCACCTGGCCGACAACGACCACTTGACAACCCGGGAGCGGCGCTTGCGGGTGATGCCAGCAACGCCGTGGCAGGTATAGCGGAGGATGCAGAGCATCGGCTTTCACGGAGACTCACCGGCCCGCAGGGAGCCTCACCTGCCGGGCGGGCCGAAGTTGTCCTGCAGGAAGCCGAGCAGCGTGGAGTTGCGGTACGGGGTGGGGCCCTGGTCTCGCTGCGGCAGCGCCTCAAACGCCGCGGTGGCCGCCGCCGGCGACACCGTCAGCGGCTTGTCCCTGAAACCCAGTAAATCGAAAGTTTGCCTACAAGCGTATGGACACAACCATTAAGCAGGTGTAGACACACGTGGCACCTTTGCGCGGATCCTTCTGCTGCTGGCTAGCTCCTATAGGCGCTGGCTGTGCCGCGGCCGGTCAACCTTGCCGTCACCGGGGTTGAGGCGCAGGCATGCTTGCGTGCCTCAACGTCGAGTAAGCGGTGATTCGTCTGCTGATATTGCCGGTCCTGCCTGCTCGCGTATCTCGATGTGATCTGCCGCCAGCTGTACCGACTTGAAGTCACCAAGCCGCCACACAATTGGGTAAGGCTGCTCCATGACTGCGGCTATGCAAGGCGAGTGGATAGATAGGAACACTCACACAAAGTGCTTGCTGTCAGCGAAGAAGCGATTGGACTGCACCGCCTCGAGGATCGGACCAGTGCTCCAGAGATTCAGTCCTTGCAGCTGCATAGCTGGTGGTCCCGACGGAGGCGGAGAACTGCGCCACAACACGATTAGATTTCGAGTTCGGTTGTAGCCTACTCTCAGGTGCTGCATCAGCAGTGTAGGAACAAAATCGCGATCCGGTCGCATGCATGCATGCATGTGCTCAGGACAGCAATTCAAAACCTACCGTGCTGCCGACATCGCCGGCAGCGCGCTCAGCAGCAGAGCTGCGATACATGCGGCGAAATCCATGATGCGTGTGACGAAGGACTGCGATTGTGAGCGACCTTCTGCACGCTCGGTCTTCCTAGGAAACCTCTGTGACTCATGTTGAGATCGGCGTCACCAATCCGGGGAAAGTGTCGCGAAACTGCCGATTTTCTCGCAATTCGCCAGCAAACGGAGTTGTCTGCATCGAGATGCGTCAACGCGTTGCATCCGTCGTTCTTGAGCCACTGAACTCTCGCCAGCAAAACAGGTTTTGCAAGTCGAGGGTCGATGCTGAATTGTTTGCCCGCCCTGTGTTGCTACTACTGTTTAATTTGCTGTCCAGTTCAATTTGATGGACTCCCCAGTGCACCGAGCTGTCTTGTTCACGAAAACCTACATTGAGTCTGAAGGCTGGCTGTTATTGACACATGCAACGCTGCCTAGTTGCACAGCGAGTCCTGAAGTAAATGATCTGAAGGTTCAGGCATACCAAACCAGAAGACTAGTCCGTACGCTATCTTGAGCAGCTGTTCAGCGGCTTCGATGCGATACTCCAAGGAATTTCAGACGGTTGTCAGCCCTCGACGGGAACGTCATCAGCAACTACACTGGCACTGAGGTCAAATCTCCTCGTACCACCGAGCAGCGCTTGTGGCAGCATGCTTCAAGAGGCTTACTCCCAGCGGTTGTGTGTGAGAAGCAACATTGAGGCTGGGAGACTGCTTGCGTCATCCAACCGGATATCACACAGAGCGCCGTCACACGCGAGTGGCGCATTCGGCAGCGCGCCACATGCGGCGCAGCGAACCCGTCCCGGAGGCTGGGCCCCGTCCCTGCGGCTGCAGCTCAGCATGCTGCACGGCCATGTGCGAGCAGCTGCTGCTTCACAGCAGCAGGGTCCCCAGGAAAAATTGTCGGTGCAGCGGCGGGGGCCGGTGCCCGAGCCATGGCGGCAGCAGTCGCATCCGCCACCGCCGCACCAGCAGCATCAGCATGCACAGCCGCAGCCGCAGCCGTGGCCGCCGCTGCCGCAGCAGCCAGCACAGCAGCAGCAGCCAGCACAGCCGCAGCGGCGCCGCCCGCCGCTGCAGCGGTTGGCGCGGGCGCATCCGGCGTCGCCGGCTGACACCCCGCCGTTGCCGCCGCAACAGCAGCATCAGCAGCCGCTGCCGCCGCCGCTGCTGCCAGTGCCGCGGCCGCCGGACATTCGACCGCCGGGGCCGCCTGGGCTGGAACGCATGCGGGTGTCGTCGAGAAACTCGGATGGCAGCCACACGCGCTGGCCCGCCCTCCCGTACGTCATAGTCGTGGAGGGCGCCAACGACAAACGTGCGGTGCAGGCTGCCACTGCATCGGAGGTGGGTCGCCACCAGCCTGGTCTTGATGGTTTGTTCATGTGACTTTTATTTTGTTAGTTGGCCGGGTAAGAAGCTTTACACTTTTAATTGCTGATACACACAGTGGTCTTTGATAGGTGCAGGGGCCTCCGTCGCCCTGTTGCGCTGTCGCCACTTTGGCAGTCACAGCCTCGGGTGGACACAGACACGAACGGCATCCCAAAGCCGCAGCACATCCGACTGCTGCCGTGTGCACGTGAACAGGTGTTTGCTCTGCACGGCGCGCTGCACGCGGTCGACGACGCCACCATCAAGGCGCTGCGGGCCACCCTGGAGCAGCGCCGCCCAAAACCCTACCACGGCATCATCGTGCTCATGGACCCCGACGTTGCCGGCCGCCAGGGTGTGGATCCTTCTTTGTCAGTTACCATGTTGCAATTCCCAGTTGTGCAGCACGCTCCTTTGGGTCATCCGTGTGGTCCTTCCGTTCTCTCGGTCTATCTGAAGATGGTCGACCCGTAAAGCGAGAAGCTCATCACAAGGAAGGGCAGTCGTCATTCCCTCCGCGCTGTCAGTGCTTTCCTCCAGAAGAATCGAGGACGCCCAATGCGTCATGTTCTATATAGCTACCTAATTCCTATAATAAACCCGCAGGCCGCATGGCGCTGGACGCGGCATTCGGCGACCGCTGCTGGCACGCCTTCCTGCCGGCGGCCGACGCCACGGCGCAGCTGCGTACAAAGTGAGCAGCTCGCCTGCGATGATTACCATCGCCATGCTTGCGCCAGCAGTCGTGGCCGTGCCCTGGTGAACAGATGAGCACAATTCCAGCTGTCCGAGGCTTGTGAAAGAGGGGTCCCGCCAAGCCACGAAGTTGTCGCCCGCAGTGATTTGCAGTCGATGAGATGTGGACAGAAATGTAGTCTGCATGTGGATGCAAAAACCCTGCAGGTGGCATGATGCGGGCAACGTCGGGGTGGAGCACGCGGCGCCGGATGCGATACAGCATGCGATACTGACGGCGAGGCTAGCGCAGCCGCGGCGGGCGCACTTCATGCGCGACGACCTGGTGGAGCTGCACCTCATTGCGGAGATGGGCAAATCTGCTTCCAAGGTAGGAGTCTCTCGGGTGTCTTTTGGATGGTGGGCAGACACTAGCAGCGGTCGCTCCAGGCAAACCTGATACCAGGGGTGCGGCGATAGACGGGGCGATGGGCAGACTCCTGGTGTGCGTGTGAAAACCACTTGTGTTCAACATCACAGACGACATCTGATCGTTAACAAAGGACTGCTGTGCACGTTTACCGCAGGGTGGCCGCAGCGCTCCGCTGAGGCGCGAGATCGTCGGCGAGCTGCTGGGCATCGGCATGTGCGACGGGCGGCAGCTGATGCGGCAGCTCAACATCTTCGGCTTCACGTTGGCGGAGCTTGCGGCGGCCACGGCGCTGGCGGAGCAGCTGCTGCCGGGCCAGCTGAATGAGACTCGGGATGTGCGATTCCAGCGGCTGGAGCGGGAGTTCCACGCCGCAAAGGCGAGGAAAAAGGAAAAGGGACGGGCGAAGCGAAGAGACAAAGCTGAAAACAAGCTGAGGTAGGCAGGGACGTGGTGAGAGAGCAGCGCCAGGCAGCCGGCGGTTTGGTTTGTCGCAGTTAGCGCGCAAAGGTCGTGCCACTGGGACACAGCCCGCCGCCGTCGATGAGATGATTCACTAAGTTCGTGGGTGAAGGCGTGAGAGACTGTCCAGGGAGGTGCGAGGGAGCTGCCAGACGCGGCGCAGATACTAACGCAGAGTAGAGATGTAAAATGCGAGAAGTCAATTGCGGCGCCTGCGCCAGTGATGCTGCTCTGGGTACACTTGAGAGATTCCGACTGGCTGTGTTCAGGATTTTATTGATGATTCAGATCAGCATTTACAATCTCAGCAACGGTGGTTTTCTGCATGTGGGTTTCTGCATCTGTATTTGTTTTCATGTCAAGTTCAAAAGGTGCTGAGGTGCGGCAAGTGAGGAGAAAGCCTCCAGTTATTCCAAAACGAACTCAAAGAACAGCAGTCTCGTCAGTCCCAAAATGCAATAGAACCTGAGTCATTCTCTTCACGCTCAGAGAGGTGCTATCGATCTACAGGCAGCACGTGCCTCCAAAACTGTGCTGACAGCTGGTGCCGCCTGCCTGCCGCGCCGCACCCATTGCTGCAGAGCTGACCTGGCTGCCACCTGGGCTGCTGGGCTGTCGTGGCTGATTGTCAGTTTCCATTTGTTCAATCTTTCAGTTCCCGTTGTTGTTGCCACCACCAGTGAGCTTTGTGACGCCTGCGCCACAGCAGGCTCAAGCGGCTCAGACACATGTGTTTGACCAGACGATGACAGTATGTACATACAGCTGCATGCGCACAGTCAGAGGCGATCACAAACATCAGCGTGCAAGCGACGCACCCTTGACGCCGTTGTTAATCCAGTTGCGGATCTGCAGCAGGGGGCGCAGGCGGCTTCAGATCCTCATGTCTCGGCCAGGCAATGACTCTTGCGAACATTTATGCACACATCCGCACTCGCAAAGCCTGCAGGCGCGCACATCTGCAGGCACACAATTGCAGCGCAACTCTGCAGGCGCACTGAGACGGCACCATCAACAAAGCAACACCAGCCGCTGACCTGCTGGACGAAGCCGATGTAGGTAGGGTTTTGCGCCGCGCCGCCCTGGAACTGCTGCGGGTTGTAGCCGTTCTGGCCCTGGATCCACCTGGTGATTCACAATACTGATTTTCAAATTCATTTCACTTCAAAGCATTGCACACTGTGCTTTTGACAGAATGGCTTGGCTTGACAAAGCTGTCAACAGAGTGACTCAGATCATGTCGCGCAGGTTGATCGGCGAGTACGCACCAGACGAAGCCCAGGGAGGCAATGACGGCTGCGGTGGAGACGATCATAGCCAGGAAGCACATGAAGGAGAGGATGTACTTGCGGCCCGCGATCGCGTAGGTGAACAGCAGGATCGGGGGGATGGAGTTGTACAGGCACCAGATGATGGAGATGAGCAGCGGGCTCACGATCACGGCGCCCGTGAACACCTGCGCAAACGGCGGACCAGGCTCAACAATGATTACCACCATAATTGATATTCAATGATCGACGAGCGGCGGGCTCACGATCGCGGCGCACGACAACGGTGCACGTGAGCCCCTGCTCGTGAGCAGCAGTTTGATGAGCTGTGTACTGCTGTGCAGCGGCGGTCGGAGTCATCAAGCAGCTGGTAACCCCTAGCAGCACTCGAGCTGGGCCAGACCGCAGACCACAAGCGGCCCGAGTGGGCATGCGCTGTTGAGGCCACACAGCGCTGCAGATCCTGCCGCAATGGTCGCAATACTGGCATGCATGATCGTCAGGCACACAGCAAGAATCGCATGCTTCTTCCTCTACACTATCTTCCAGATGAATATTGAAATTTGATGTCGAATGGTCTCGCATAACAGTGTTTTGCACCTGGACGAGGCCAATGGCGATGGTGATCATGTTGATGGTGAGCGTGAGGCCGTGGATCCACATATCCCGGAAGCCGCTGTTGCCCACCTTGCTGCCGCCCTGCAGGGTGGGCAATGCTTCGTGTCACAGCCTGGCAGCATGCGAAATCATGCCTCTGAATGGCGAATTTGTAGAAAATGCGCTGCTGCCCGCCATGCTGCCGCCCCGCGGGGCACAGGTTGTCTGGATGACAGCCACGCCGGCATGCACCGAAATGCCTGCGCCGCCGCCACAGTGCTGCCCCATGCTGCTGGCTTGACAGACATGGTAGCTGCTGGCGAGTCTCGAGGGCACTGCGCAGCTTGAGTGCAACACGTTTGCTTTGTGGCTGCGCTTAGGCAGGGTTGAAAAGGATTTCACTACATGCGGGCGTCTGGGCGGCCAGGCTATCTACCTTCGCCGTTGCCTTAAACGAGATGTTGCTGCAACAGCAGGCTGCTGTGAAGCTGCGCCACATGGCCTTGGCGTATGTCCACCAGAATAGCTGGTTGGCCAGGCCGGCGAACCAGAGGGCGGGGAGGTGCCTGCGGGGTCACGGTTGCAAGGTTCAGTGAAAGGGTGACAGACACGGCCACTACGAACCCTACAGTGCGCGTGGCGGAGCAAAACCACGAGTTTCAGCAAGAGCACAAAAGCAAGCTCTGAGACGTGGCAGGCCTCTGCAGGCGGGGTCGGAGCCGCCACCCAGCGCACACCGCTCCAAAACGACTTTGTAAAAAACCGAAATTAGCAAAAACAGCAACTAGATTGACTAACACGCAGAGGCGCACGGGCCGCATACGGCACCCACCTGGGGTCCTTGGCATAGTATAGCACGCTGCAATTGGCGGCAATGTAGATGGTGGAGCCCAGCGCCATCCAGAAGTTGACGACCATCGGGAAGACGCCGACCCAGATGGTGATGATGGGCACCTGCTGGGCGTTGGAAGGGTTTTAGCACAGGGTCCAGAGGCAAACTCAGTCCGATACACTCCTTCCATCGGTTGCTGGGGAAGATGCCCGCCCAAATGGTGATGATGGGCACCTGACGTGGGTTGCAACAACATGTTTTAAGCGGCAGGGTTTGAGAAGGCCCTCTGCGTCAATCCCTAATAAACCCAGCAGCCGGCCGTGCAAAGTCAGCAGATGCTTCCCGTGCAATGACAAGCAGCAGCTAGGATGCCTGGAGGCTGGAACATGCAGCATCAGCTGACAGCTACATGCGAAATGACTTGGGGATTCAATGGGGCTTAGGTTTGACGCGGCGGCGCACCACCACGAGATTGAGCGGCGAAAGATAACAAACACGACAATTCAACAGTGGTGTAAGGGGGCACACCACGATGGCGGATAAGAACACAACAACGAGTCCCAGAATGTGACTCGAATGCCGCACCGCCGCACATATGGGGGTTGCGGATGGCGTTGAAGACGTAGGACCAGACGCCGGAGAATATCTGATGTATTACAACATCTATGATTCACTCACGGCGTGAATGCCGCACCGCCATGAAGATGGGGGTGGTGATGGCGTTGATGACGTAGGACCACACGCCGGAGACGTACAGCATGCGCGACAGCCAGTCCAGCTTGGCACGGAACAGCGGGCAGTACTTGCGGTTCATGATGATCTGGAAGTGACCCTGCAGTGATGATATTGCAGGTGGCGTAAGAGTTGAGGACTGCCGGAGCAGAAGGAGGGCCAAGCACTGCCAGAGGGGGTGGACAGGGAGTAGATGGAGATGTATTGGGACCGCGGGCGCGGCAGGTATTGGCCGTAGCTCGTGCGCAACAGCCAAGTGCGCGTGGCCGCTCAATGCTTGACGCATGTGGCGGCAGTGCCTTCGCCCTTATTTGTGGTAGCGACATCGGCAGTGCAGCGGCTCTTGAGCAGAATCTGAGCGTGCGGTGGCGGTGCAGATGTGGCGCACCTTGGTCCAGCGGGAGCGCTGCTGGAAGCAGTTACGCACGCCGTCCGGCGCCTACAGCAGGGCAGACAGAATTTTTAGCACGTGCCATGCCTCTTGTGCGGAGCACGGCGATACAAATGGCGCCATTTGTATCGCGAATGACGCTGGCTTGGGGGCAGCGCACTCAACTCAGGGCGCCAATGCCACTGATCTATGAATAGCGCGTCATGCATGGCCAACTTGCATTGCATCACATTGCAGCGCATTGCGTCACATTGCTTATATACTTCATCGCTGTAGTTTGATTCAAATGGATTCTACTGAATTTTAGTATCTTGTTTGTATTCAATCAAATGGATTCTCTCGCGTAAAGAGTTCGCTTCCCACCTCGCCGACAGCGAGGTACTGGTTGAGGTAGCGGCAGTGCCAGCCGTTGCGCTTCATCTCCATGCCCAGCGCAAAGTCCTCCGTCAGCGTCCAGGTGGGCGTCCAGCCCGCCTCCTGGTACGCGTTGGTGCGGACCATGAAGTTGGTTCCCGTGCAAGAAATGAAGTCCAGCGCATCGTAGCCTGCGGGCATGGACTGGCATAGAGTGGAGTCACAATTGGTACATGCGTTGCTTTCTGACAGTGTGAGTTGGTTACTGGAAGCCTGGCAGCCTGCATGTGGAAGAGATGCCAGCCGGGTAAGCGGCGGCAGAACCCGCGGCGGCGGCAGCGGCGGCGCCGGGTCTCGGGGCACCCCACACGGTGGGCGCTCTATGAGAGGTTGTTGCACAGGTTTGTGCAGCTGGAGACACCAGCATAGCTGATCAATTGCTGTTGATGATGATCAAACACGCAAACGGGCGTAACTTTTGCGCAGGAAAATCGAACCTGGCTGCATATACTGCCAGAAATGCAAGTTGGAGTGGTTGAAGATGTCGTTGGTGGCGGAAAGGTTGCTGTTGTACTGTGGAGAGAGCACCTGGTACACGTCATCAAACAGTGTCAGTCTCCAGCCACTGACTTCAAAACAGCGCGCTGCGGGAGGCGCCCGTGGCGCTCCAGGGTTTAAGGGGCAACCCCTCGAATGGGTCCAGACATCTGTCAAAAGCGAATCGAAACCGACAGTGCAGCTATAGAAGCACAGGGCAGGACAGGAAGCCTGTCACACTGTCCACTGCACGTCAGTGACGACTTATTCAAGGAGTGTGATGAAGAGCATGTGTGTGCGGCGAGGTTTGCGCACCATGCCGACATTGTCGCCGGCGTCAAACATCGGCGTCATCTTCAGGAAGAAGTCTGGCTTTGCGACCTGCAGCAACAACACAGCGATCCGAACGTCAGCGAGAATTGCCATGGCAACTCAATGTGTGAGCCAGCAGGTGGCCATCAGGGCTTGGGGTTTCAAGGGAAAAACCTCCCGTAGGTGACGACAGAATGAACTGAATGCTGCCTGCAAAATTTCCGCCATGAATGCTTTTTCTCCTCACCTGGTCAGCGTCAAACACGGCGATGAGCTCGTCCGGAGGGATGAAGCAGCCGGTGGGGTAGATCTGCTGCAGGACGTTGTTCATGTTGCCGCTCTTGCCGTTCATCTCACCCTTCTTCCTGTTGCGGCCTGCAGGCGCCCAGACGTGACGATTCGTGTGCGGCGATATTTGAGCGTTGCAGCGATGTTGCAGCTACGTTGCAGGTCGATGCTGTTGCTGCCTCGCTGATGATAGAGTTACGCAGTGATTGCCTGGCAGAGCAGGCAGGCGATGCTTGTGCTCTCTCTGCACGTCTGCCACGATGCTGGCGGCATTGGCACCCGAGTTGGTGACGCGGACAGCATCTTGCGGGCTGTGTCTGCGGCCGGCAGTCACGCAAGGCACGCACTGCCGAACACCCGGGCTTCAAGCTTTGGAAGGAATTTTCACCGGACACATAGATGACGTCATCGTCCAGGGAGTCCACCCAGTCGCGCTTGAGCGGGTCCTTGCCGTCGTCGCACATATATATGGTGCGCGTGCAGCCCTCCGGCAGCTCCGCCTCCCGCAGCGCCATGATCGTCAGCTGCAGTGGGCATTTCGCGGTTGATTGCTTGACGGACATTCATTCCTGGTACTGTCTCCCCCTCATCGTTTCACGAGGCGTGTGCACCCCTCGGCAGCTCCACCTTCCGCAGCGCCATGATCGTCGGCTGCGCAGGCATCCATTTCAGTTGATCGACAGGGCACACCCAAGGATTGCAACGACATTTCAGCATTGCGAGATGCGAGTGCAGCCCTCCAGCAGCGCCGCCTCCCGCAGCGCCATGATACGTGCTTTTAGCAGGTAAGTGCTTTTAGCAGAGGTAAGTGCTTTTAGCTCATGGCGCTCCCGCCTTCCGGTATTGCATGGATTTTTGCATTGCGCGCAGTGCATGCAGCCCTTCGGCAGATCCGCCTCGCGCAGTGCCAAGATTTTGGGGCTGTTTTGTTGACCGCCTGCCTCGAGACTGCATAGAGCACATGATTGTGCGTGCAGGAAGGTCCGCTGCAAAAGGAGCACGAGGCGCGCTGGGACGCGAAAGCGGAAGAGCAGCCGCGGTAGCTCACCTGCAGGATCTGCAGGCTCTCCTTGTAGCAGGGCACCAGGCAGCGGATGTGGTAGGGCGTCGCTGTCTTGAGCGGCCCCATGAGAGGCTTCTTGCCCGGGATGTCCTTGTCCACGGTGTAGAACAGGTGGTTCAGCCCGTACACGATGGTGGTCGTGCTGCCGATGATCTCGATGGTCAGGATGACGATGCCGTACCTGCGCAAGGACATCAGGTCGGGTCTAGGTACATTTCATTTGCAGTTTTTGTCACTGACACCTCCTTGCCTACGGATGTCTGCAACTGTGCACACTGGATGTTTGCCACCAGAAAATACATCATCAGCACAAAAGAACTGTGGAACCCTCAGGGGATGGAAATCAGCATGACAGCTGTCACAGATGTGAAGATTAAGATATGAAGACGCACCACTGGTACTTGGCGCCCAGGTTGAGGGTTTTGGCGGCTCGCACGTAGATGTAGAAGACGAGCGCGCACAGGTAGAACACCATGAGCAGCCAGCCGATGATGTTGGGCTTCGTCTGCCGGTTGAAGGGCCGCTCGAACACGAAGCGCTGCTTGTGGCCCGTCGTTGGCGGCGCCGGCTGCAGGGCAGCAATGACTTGTGGTGACGCCGCCAGCATGCACACCAGGCGACAGACACATGGGTGCAGCCATGCACGGCAATCTTCCGGCGAACTCAGGCGTTGCTGACGCCAGGCCATCAAACAGGACTGCCGCAGACCGAGCTGCTGTCTCGAACGCCGCACCTTGGCCTCGATGTCGTAGGTCTTTGTGAACGCGGGCGCGCTGAAGTTCTTGCCGTCGGCCGGCGGCACCTCGCCGGCGCCCGCGCCGAGACCCAGCTGCTCGCGCGCATTGCTGGAGTAGCGCGTGCCGCCGTTGGAGACGGGGGGAGCGTAGGACGACTGCAGGTTTGCGGCAGCATACTCGTAGGCGAGCAGGTGCGCCGGCGGCGGCTCCTGCCCTGGCTGCACTGGCGGCAGCTCGCGGCCATCGGGCCCTGCCGGCAGCGGCCGAACCATGTCCGTGTCCTGCGTGAATGCATATAGGTTGAGCACGAAGAGGGGAGTGGCTGTTTCACAACCTGACACGAGATTCGAAACTGCAGCAGCTCACGCCCGTTGGGCCCCGCCGGCAGCGGCCACACCATCTCCGTGTCCTGTGGCAATGTGAACATGATTGAAAGTGAGCAGGAAGAGGGGACATAGCTGTTTCGTAACATGACAAGAAACCGGAAACTGCCCCGGCTGCACCGGCGGCAGCTCGCCGCCATCCGTCCCCACCGGCAGCGGCCGCACCATGCGCGTGTCCTGTGTGGCAGAAAGAGGGGCGAGGCTGGTTCACAACCTGATACGAGAATTGGATCTGCCTCGGCTGCAATGGGGCAGCTCATGGCCAGCCAGACCCGCCAGCTGCGGCCGCACCATCTCCATGTCCTGCGACCAAAAGCAGGGCAATTTCACAACCTGACACGACCTTCGAACTGCCAACACCAAGGCGTGTGCTGACGCGAGGTGTGTGCTGTCGCGCCTGTCGGGGCCCCGCCAGCAGCGGCCGCACCATGTTCGTATCCTGTGTGGATGCGGCACTGCAGGACGAGACACCTGACAAGAGTTGCCTGAAACTACCAGCGGGGTGCTGGGTGCAGTCCTTTGAATTGCACGTAAGCGGTGCTGTGTACTGTGCTGCATATGCAGAAGGGCGACAGGTGTGCCGAGGAATCCTTGGTGCGCCAGGCTGCCCACCCAGCAACCCGCAATGCGAAGATGGCAACCGCCAGCGGCCGCCGTTCAAGCGCCAGGAGCTTGCCTGGAGCTTCGTGCTGCTCTCTGATGGCAGAGGCATATCGTCACCTGGTAGATAGGTGCGAAGTAGGTGGGGTAGCCGCCCTCGGTGCTGCTGGTGCGGCGGTGCGAGTGCCGTGCGCCCGCTGCCGGTGCGTATGGGTCAAAGTACTCGTCATCCGTCAGGCGCTGCGAGGCCTGCTCCGGCGGCGCCTGCTGGTACGGCGCCTCGTGCGGGTACGCCGCATACGGGCGGCCCTGCTGCTGATAGGGGTCCTGCCCGCCGGCATAGGGGTCCTGCGCTCCGGCATAGGGGTCCTGCCCGCCGTAGCTGCTGCCACGCCCGTGCTGCGGCTGCTGCTGGTCGTACTGCTCCGCCTCCTCCCGCCGCTGCTGCTCCAGCCAGCGCGCCTCTTGCTGCGCGCCCTCGCTCAGCGGGCGCTGCTCCGGCTGCACCGGGAGCGCCGGCTCGTGCGGCTCGCCGCCCTGGAAGCCGTACGGGCTCGCTTGCGGCTCGCCGGCACCGCTGTACCTTGGGCCGTAGGGGCCCGCCATGACGGCGGGGCGGCTGCGGCTGTGGCGCGACGCCCGCTGCTGATCCACGTGCCCGCTTGAAAGCTGCTTCCGGGTTGAGTGCGCCGCTGAACGGGCGCCTGTGCCTACGGGCAGAAGTTGATGTAAGCTCAGCGCCGCTGCCTGCAGGCAATCGGGATTGCATATCGAATCGAAGCCTACAGAACTATTCGCATGACGCAGCAGCTGCCCTCCATATCCGAGTGGAGTTCCTGGCGCTCAGGCAGCATGCTGGGCATGCAGGCCAGATTCATATTGAGCTCGCACGAGGCAGTGATAAAATGGAGGACCGCCACAATGCATGTTGACCAAGTCTGCATGTCCATGTACCATGATCCACAGGGAAGTACTATGCTTGTGACTGGATGTGAGGGGGACACATCAGATCGGCAACCACCTTTCCGACCGGAGTCAGCACGAGCGATGACGAAATGCGACGGTAGGGTTACTAGCTAGCCAGCCATGCTGCACGCATGCCCGCGATGCACGTTGGGACATCGGAGGGACGCCAACCGACTCGCTTCTGGAGCTCGATATCTGTCGCCCTCTGCAGTCCCATACCTCTGCCGATAGCAGCAATGCGATCAGTTTCGGCAGCAGGACGGTGCACTGGCGCCCCTGCACGACCCTGTACTGGACTGGCTTGGTAAGCGAGGGCGCACCTCGACCGGCACGTCAGAGCTCGGCGACTCGGCCTGCCGCGCAAACTCGCCGCAAGACGTTTGGCTCCGGCTGGATTCAAAGTACTTTGTGGTGTATGCGATTCTGTGACAGACGTGCCTGGACAACGTTGACCGACAACGCTCGCTGTGCTCACAAATTGAAGAGCCTTTTCCCGGAAGCTGGGACTTTCGTGACAACTGTCGCCTGTAGGGTCCCCGTACAGTTCTTCTGACAGCAAATGAGCAAAATGTCGCCAAGTACTGCGAGCACTTGCAATGCTTATGAGCCTCAGCGAAGTTTGCACAAAGCCAGTTTGTGTCAGGTTGTCGATAGATATTATCCACTGGTCCTGGACATCGCGCACGACTCTCGCCAAAGTTGCACCGAGGTCTGTCGATATAGTCTTTGGACGCTGAGTGTACGCCGTGAAGCATCATTAGGCAAACTCGCTTCGCTGAAGGGCAACATCAGAGCCTGAATACGATGTTCTGAGAACGCGCACACGTCAAGGGTCACCTTGCCTGGGGACAACATGGTGCTCAACGTTCGACAAAAGCAGATCGGTGAGTCGCTCCCAAGTCAGTCGCCTCGTACGTGCAACAGCAGGGCACGCGTATTGGCAATGCTCCCAGGAGGTGTTGGCAATCCGACAAACTGCCACCACCCGGCAGACTCACCTGCAGTCCGCCTGCGCCTCTGCCGCAGGTTGATTGGCCGCTGCCAGTGCTTGACGCTGCTCTGATGCAACTAGGCCTGGCTTCAAACCCTCTGATCTATGCTCCGGCTCTATGCAGATGCGGTGGTGCGCATGCTGCACCTGAACGCGCCGGCGCCCGCGAACGGCCGCGCCGCGGCGACGCTGCCGACGCCGGAGGAGGAGCTGTACAAGGTGCTGGTGCTGGACGGCTTCACGAAGGATGTGCTAGCGCCGCTGCTGCGCGTGAACGACCTGCGGCGGCATGGCGTCACGCTGCACCTGCTGCTGGAGGTGCGTGTTTTTTCCGTGTTTTCCGTGTTTTCCGTGTTTTTCCCATCTAGCATAGTGTGCGACCTGCCTCCTGGCCTTCCCGTAGAATCACTATGCACCTCGGCAATGCAGCGTGCGCAAACGGCCTCCTTGTCGTGCCCTTGAAGGCGAGTGCGGAGCACACACCAAGCAGATGCATTTCTGGGAAGGGGGAGGCAATGGATCCATTTTGCCCATGTTGGCGTCTTTGCTGAATTTACGGACACACATGCGCAGAATGAGCGGCAGCCGATCCCGGACGTGCCAGCGGTCTACTTCGTGCGCGGCAGCGAGGCGGCGGTGTCAGCGGTGGCGGCGGACGCGGCAAAGGGCCTGTACGACACCATGCACCTGAATTTCGCCCCAGGGCTGCCGCCGCACCTGCTGGAGAAGCTGGCCGCTGCAGTGGTAGCATCAGGCTCGGTGCACCGCATATCAAAAGTGAGGCGTGACCTGCAATAACTTGCTTGCGCTCAAGGTTAGCAACTGCCTGTCCAGTCCTCCATCTGAATTGATGCAAACAGCTGGCTTGGCGTGTGAATCACAGTGCTCACAGATTGATGCAGCAGTCTGGCCACAACAAGCAAAGGACGTGTGCCAATATATGGCTACCCACAATCGCAGGTGTTCGACCAGTACCTGGCTTTTGCGGCGCTGGAGTCGGGACTCTTCTCGCTGGCGCAGCCGCAGAGCTACCTGGCGCTGAACGACCCGACGGCAAAGGACACGGACGTGGAGGCGGCGGTGTCGGCGGTGGTGGACGGCCTGTACGCGGCGCTGGTCACCATGGGCGTTGTCCCCATCATCCGCTGCCCCAAGGCGGGTTGCTGATGATATAATCTTGTATGATTTCTGGAAAGCACAGGGTCCCGTGGGCGGTCGCAAGGGCGGTGGTGAAACAGCTTGTAAGCGGCGATGAAGGGCAGTGGTGGACAGCCTGCATGCGGCACTGGCCACCTGGACGTATGCCCACCATGCGCTGTCCGAATATTGGGAGCTCGATACAGCTGTCTTAGAAGGGTTGACAGGCTCGACTAACAAGAATGAGTTCATGATCCGCTGCCAAATGGTGGATAGACAACGCTTCGCTACAATGGACCCAAGCGAAGATGGGCTTCACCACGCCTTAATTTAGGCACCTGCATCCAGAAGAAGTCAGCCCGATGAACCAGACATGCACGCATCTCGATGGCCACCATGGGATGCTGGTGCTCTGGCTCGCACGTATTGATGTCGACGACACATGTAGTGTCTTACTTTGTTCAAGCCGCAAAAAGTATTGAACCTGCAATTGCAGGGCGGCGCCGCAGAGGCAGTGGCAGCGCAGCTAGAGGGGCGGCTGCGGGCGGCGCTCAAGTCGCGCGCCAACCCCTTTGCGGAGGCGGCGCCGGGGCTCGCCAGCCAGCTGGGCGGCCGGCCGCTGCTGGCGCTGTTCGACCGCACCTTCGAGCTCAGGTTTTCTTTTGCCCTTTCATATTTTTGCCCTTCCCCCTTTGTTGAAAGCCAGTGCATGCGGGTGCTGGCTTGACGGCCGCTGCTGCTGCTGCTGCTGCTGCTGCTGGCTTGACGGCCGCTGCTTTGACCGCACCTTCGAGCTCAGGTGCTTTCTGCTCCTACACCTTCCCTGAAAGTGCATACGCATCACGTAGAGCACGTGCTTGTTGTCAGCGCTGCCTGGGCGCCAGCCATGGTTCGACGAGCAAGACGAGTGGCTGTGGATCTGCGGCGGCTGGAATGCTGCAAAGGCCGCACAGAATGCATGTGAAGTACTTTTGTGATTCGCGCTGCAGCGTGGCGCTGCAGCACACGTGGACATACAAGCCGCTGGTGGCGGATGTGCTGGGGCTGTCGCTCAACCGCGTGACAGTGCCAGCGCCGCCGGGCCAGCCGGGCGTCCCCGCGGCAGCGCCCAAATCCTACGAGGTGCGGCTCCTCCCTTGAATCTTGCATTGGCCACCATTGGCCTCGGAGTGTGGTTGACCGGCTGAGTGGGGAGGCAGATGTCGAGCTCGAAAGGGCACGTGGTTGTCATCGCGCCGCCATGTGCTCTGAGGCTTGGACCTCTGCCTTCTTCGTGATGAGCCCGCCACATTCCTCCTCAAGTCACGCCAGTTGTCCTGGCCACCACGCCCCACAAGGGCATTCTCCCAGACTTTTGCACCAGCGTACCTTGTCCCATGTGGCATGAGCTTGACCTGCCAGTTTCACGTCTATGACCTCCACGACTTTGGGGAACTGCCTCCAGCCGGTGGCCTCCCAGAAGAAGTCGCCCTCGCCCACCTGCGGCAAGGTCTCATGGATTGGCCGATTTTGTGACAAGTTGGTAGGGTATTTGAAGCAATCCTGCGCGTCTCTGTCCTCTGCGACTATCGGGAAATGCCACCGGCCATTGGCCTCCCAGGAGAAGTCGCCCTCGCCCACCTGCGGCTGATTTCCAAGGGCAGGTTGGAATGCAGACAGTGGCGACACGATGGCTCTGTCTGCCACCATGTTCCTGCCTGAACAAGGTGACGTCGGAAGGTGTGACGTCGGAAGGTTCTAAGCGTATAATTTCTGAGTTTGAGACAGATGAAGCGGTCCAGCCTGGCACCTCCCTTTCTTTAAAGCCTACTGACCCTTGAACCCTGCTGCAGGTGGGCGAGGGCGACCTCGCCTGGGGGCCCACGGTCAGCAACAGTTACCCAATCTTTGCAAAGGACCTGGGACGCGCAACAGCAGGGCTTATATACCTCAGCAAACCCTGCCGCAGGTGGGCGAGGGCGACCAGAGGGCGACCCGAGGGCGTGGGCGGGGGCGACTGGGAGGCCAACGGCCGGCAACAGTTGCCACAGGTCGAGGAGGACATAGACGCAAAACTTACGTGTTTGGAATTCCTACTGACCGGCAAACCCTGCCGCAGGTGGGCGAGGGCGATTTCTTCTGGGAGGCCAACGGCCGGCGGCAGTTTCCCAAAGTCGCGGAGGACATAGACGCGCAGCTGTCGGCGTACCGCGCCGCTGTGGACGACCTCAACCGCAAGTCCGGCGCCAACGTGTCCGCCGACATGAACCCCAACGAGCTCATGCAGGTGGCATTTGCAGCGTCAAACTTATATAATGGTGTGGTTTCACATTGTACAGAACGGCAACATCCGGCGCCAATGTGTCCGCCGACACGGACCCCAACAAGCTCATGCAGGTGGGCCTTGGAGCGTGAAGTTCTCTATTGATTCTTATTTGGACAAAAGGGCATGGCTGATCCGCCGTTTCAGCAATGTGTAGACGCGAGCCTGCATGGCAACCCAAGGAAACAAACCACAGCCCTGTCCGTCTGCAGCTACACACGGCAGGGCTGATGGCGGCGGTGTCCAGCACCCCCGAGCTGATGGATCGCAGCATTGACAAAGCTCGTGTAGATTGGAAATTTATGTGGAGCTGATTGTTAGTGCCTCTTATGCGCGCAGCAAAACACAGCGGGGCTGATGGCGGCTGTGTCCAGCCTGCCCGAGCTGACGGAGCGCAAGCGGGTGCTGGACAAACACACCAACATGGCGACGGCGCTGCTGGGCGCCATCAAAAGCCGCGGCTTGGATCAGCTTTACCAGGTGGTATATATTTTTTCTATGATATGTTGTTCGTTTGTCAGTGGCGAATTACGGTAGATGCCAGCAACGGATCCTGACAGTTTGCTTCCGTCAAATGTGAGGTCGGCGTCTCTGGCGATTGGGGTTTTGCCACTTTCCTATCATGCTACAGACATGAGACCTGATTAGCCTGAACGAGGCTGGAGTGGTTTCTTTTCGTCTAGGTGGAGGAGGAAGCGCTCACCGGCAAGGTCCCCCTGCTGCGCATCTCCCAAATCGTGCAGGTGAGTCCGCGAATAACTTGTCAGCAAGCACGAGGCCGTTGGAGTCTGTGTAGACTAGGTGGGTGCGCCGACTGCACAGCTGCGACAGCAAGCGAACAACGTGGCAGCAGCACCTATGGCCGTGCCGCAAGCGATGGCACACAGCAATGCATACATTACCTGCGTGCCCCTGTTCCCTGCATGCCACTGCACAGATGTGGAACCTGCATGCTGTTTCTGCCAGCACAAGGAGACCAGGGCACGGTGATGGACAATCTGCGGCTGGTGCTGGTGCACCTGCTGCCTGCGGAGGCGCCTGGAATTTCACATCTGTACCAGGTTGTGAGATTGTGAGATGACATACTGGTTAAGTCAATGCCTGCACAGGGCGACAAGGGCACGGCAATGGACAAGCTGCGGCTGGTGCTGGTGTACCTGCTCAGTGGAGAGGCGCCTTGTTAATGCAACTGCACTTGCACTGAACAGTTGTTATTGTTTTTCATTGCTGCACAGGGGGACAAGGGCACGGCGACGGACAAGCTGCGGTTGGTGCTGGTGTACCTGCTGACCGCGGAGGCGGTGCCCAGTGAGGACGACTTCCGCCCCGTCGAGGCCGCCCTGCGTGCGTTTTTCAATCTTCGGTACACACTGGTTCTTGAAGTGCTGAGGTTCCCATCATGGCGGCTGACACAGTGTTTTCGGCACCAGAGGCGCTGCCCAGCGAGGACGACTTCCGCCTTGTCAAGGCCGCCCTGCATGCGTCTTATTGTTGTGCACTGTTTCATCCTCCTGTACCCACAGTCCTGTCCAGGCCTCAAAAACCTATCGAGTACATCATGTCGGCAATGAAGCCAGTGACGGCCCTCAGAAAGTAGAGCTCCGCAGTCGCGTCGGCTGGTGTCCGTGAGCACATCCCTGCCGAGGTCTCCTCCCAGTCACAAATTGTGCACCTCTACAGCTGTTTGGGGCCGCTGCTCCAGGGTGCTTCAAGTTCATACACTGTGCCGTGCAAATGAGCCTCAGCAGGCCTAGTGTCGAATGTCCACGTTAACCTCATGTCTCGACAGCATCCGAGTCATCTCTGTTGAGATGCGCAGAGGCAGCCGGCGCAGACCTGGCAGCATTGGCGTACGTGCGCCGCATGCGGCGCATGAACCTGGCGGGCAGCCGGACAGCGACGGCAGCGGCGGCGGGCCCTGGGGGCGGCGAGGGCCTCGCGGCGTCGTGGGGCCTCAACTGGGCGGACAAGACCTTCGGCCAGGGCCTCACCTCACTGACCAAGGGTGCGCGCGCGACTCTTACCGAGGCCTGCTCCCGCTGGAGATAGGTGTCGATGATGTTACTGCACCCTCTTGCACTTCGCTTGACCTGACACTCGTGAACCGAGCGGTCTCGCAAAAGGGCCCCTCTTCCTTCCCAACAGCCAGGTCCCCAGCGCCGGCATCCGGAACTGGTGCCGCAGCTGGGTAATGCAGCGAGACCCAGTTGCACCGGCAATCTTACCCTTCCGGCGAATGTGGGCAGCCAGTGACATTCCAGGGCCCTATGGATGCATGTTGTACGCGGCGCTGTCGTCGTCGCAGGGCCAAAGAACCTGCTGGCGCAGGAGCAGCAGGTGGTAGTCACAGTAGCGGTATCACACATGTATGACAGGCCAATACGTCATACATGAACAATTGATCGAATACGGATGTGTGCGTTTACAACAGGGAGACGTCGGTTTGCGTTCATGCTGGGGCTGAAGAACAGGCTGGCCGGTGGCGGAGCAGCAGGCGGCGGTCATGGCGGCAGGCTTGAAAAACGCTCTGTTGGGAGACTACATCACGTAAATCGCGTGAGGCACCTGTGACAAACAGTGACGTTTTCTGTGTGCGCCACAGGGGTGAAGAACCCGCTTGCAGGGGAGCAGCAGCCGAGGTCACGTGGCCGTTCCTACGATATACTATCGAGCCGACCCGCCCTGTCGTGCTCGTTTTCACTCGTTTGCATTGATATCTGATGCAGGGGGTGAAGAACCTGCCGGCAGGGGAGCAGCAGGCGGCAGTCGTGGTTGCGGTTCCACCAAGCATGGACGTGCTTTCACGATCGAGCCAAAAGCTGTGAACTTTCCATGCAGGGGTGAAGAATCTGCTGGCGGGGGAGCAGCAGGCGGCGGTCACGGTTGCGGTGGAGGCGCTCATGGACGCCAAACCCGAGGCCGATGCCTTTGCCACCTTCGACCCCAAGGCGCGTTTTACCCTTACCTACTTCAGAAGTAAAAACTTGCCGGCAGTGCGTTCTGTGAACGGCACCAGGATCGCCTTGTTGTTGTAGACAGCTGGGGTTTCTTTATGCATGCTCTCACTCGCCTGCATGTGGTGAGCCCGCTTGCAAATTCGATGGACCCTGACACACAGCTTGGTCCTTGTGTGTGCAGGCGGCGCCGGGGCGGCCGGCGCGGCCGCCGGGCCCGTCGCGCGAAGCCATCGTGTTCATGATCGGCGGCGGCAGCTACCTGGAACGCGAGAGCCTGGTCACGTGGGCGGGCCGCGCCGCGCCGCCGAAGTCGATCGTGTACGGCGCCACCGAGCTACTCACCGGCGAGGCCTTTGCGGCACAGCTGGCGGAGCTCGGCCGGCGCAGCGGCGCCGCTTGAATTGTGAAAGCGCCCTGTGTCGTTTGGAAGTCGGCGGCAGCTGGGCTGCGGCAGCTGCAATGACTGTTGTCGAGAGCCAGGTTTGGGAAGCTGAGGTGGCGAACATAGTGGAATTTGGTTGGGCGACGTCAGCAGATCTGTCCCACAGTGCCTGTTGGCAATCATCACGAAACCACAAACACACGGGGTGTCTTCACAACCTCATAAACCAATCGCAGTATACAAAGGTCGGCTCGGCATATTCAAGGCGCATCATGCCATCCCGAGATGCGCCATGCCAATAACTACCACTGCCTCATCAGCGGCCGCCTCGAAGGCTTTCAGCTGCTGCTGCGCAACACTGCACGCATTGATATCTCTTGCACAGGTCCGAAACTCATCCAGCATCGACCTGCTTGAAGCACAGCAATAAATCAGACTCGACAGGTGGGCAGGTTATTCTGTGCGATGTCTATTGAGCTTGTATTGGCATTAGCGACAGGCAGGGCTGCCTGCCCCACACATGTACCTCAGGACCATTGTCTGGCTGCTGTTGCGATTTTTTTACGTCAACCTACCTACGGTGGGCATTCAGCTCCTGCGCTAGCTGCGCCGTGAGCTGCGGCGTCACGCCGGCGCAGGCCGCGACTGCCGCCGCCAACGCCACGCGGCTGGCGATGTCCAACTGGTGTGCAGCGCTGGCGGCCGTCGCCGCGCGTCCCGCCTCCCGCTGCTCGTCCATGCCTGAGAACAGGTAACAAGTAAAAGTGATATTAGATCAGTACGCAGCCAGGAGTGGCTGCCTACCGGCTCCTTCATTCCAGGTGCCTGCTGTCACATGTCGCTTTCCTGTTCCACTAGGCCTCTGGGAACATGTGAGGCGCGCCATCAAATCGAGGCAGTTGAGACAGGCGGCACGACATCATCTCACCTGCGGTTGACGCCAGGCGCTGCGGTGGACCCCAGGCCGCCAGCACATCTGCCAGCAGCTGCGCCGCGATGTGCCGCAGGTCGCCCTGCCGCAGCACTTCTGCTCGAACGACGTGCAGTGTGATCGGCGCCTCTGGCTCTGACGGCTCCTCGAAAGCCTGCGGGTCGACAACATCTAGGATATGAGCACTTTGAACACAGCACGGTACAGCTGTGTTTCTGCCATCCCAGAAGTGCAAGTTCGGCTGTATGCGCACCTAGATGCCCGGCGGTGCCTGCGGAGGCGCTGCAACACACATCTCCGCTTAAACCCCCCACCGCACACATATCTGCCTGAAATGTGCACCAGATCGCGCCGGACGACACGAGGGAGGCAGTCGCCGGACCTGGCATATGCGCAGCATGGCGTCTGGCGGCACGCAGTCGTGTGGCGGCCGGGCAGCATTGGCCTGCACTGCAGCTTCAGGCGGGCAGCGCAGGTACAGCACCTGGAATGCCGCATCGCGCTCAGCCGCGAGCCGCTGGGCCTGCTCGCAGACGCAGATCCCGCATCGTGTTGAATTTTGCAGTTGTGTACTCAATTTCAGTAGTATGCACTCGTGTCCGCCAGTTCACTGCTCTTGTATTCAAAATGCCAAATCTGCAAGCAAAGAAGCAGGCCTTGCCCGTGCCTGGCGGCGCATGCTGCCCAGGTGCATGTTATCATCAGCGATGACCAGCAGCGGCCGGCGGCAGCCCTTCTCGAGCGACACAGGCCCGCAGCTCGAGGTTCGCATGTGTCCCGGGGCCGAGCCTCCGGTGGCGCCGGCTGCCGCTGCTTCATTGCGAGACTGCAGGGCTGCGGAGACCTGTGCCAGTGCCGCCTGACGCCCTGCCTGCGATAGGATCATGCCACATGTATCATGGCAATCGGGCCAGCAGCCGTACAAGGCGAAAACTGCAAGACCAACTTTGTGCATATGCTAGCATGCGCACCTTCCAAATCGCAGGGTCAAAGCGGCCGCCAACTGCCTGTTGCTGGTGTTCATCGAAGCACACGTGCAGGACCTCGCTTCCCTCGCTGCCTGGAGGTCAAGCACAAAGTCAGCTCAGATACTTCCAGGGATTGAGACGATGCCGTCTTTTTCATGCATTCAAGTTCCATCTGCACGTATGCATCTGCATGTGTGCAACTGCAGTGTCCTCAGATTCGGCATGAGTCCGACCTGCAGAATGCGCAGCTTGCTGCAACAGTGCGCGCGCCAGCGTCGTCTTGCCAGCTGCGGGCAGGCCGCACAGCAGCAGCAGACACGCAGGCGCTCTGCTTCCCTGCTGCTGCGACGCACGCACGCTGGCAGCCATGTCTGACCGCCATCACAGCATAGCACCGAATCGCCGCAGCGGCCGCATGCTGGGCACTCACATGCGCAACTTAAGACGCGGCGGTGCTGTGCCGACGATTTTGCTTTTGGTGATGTGCAACGAAACAGAAATCTGAAGGGTACTCTCGAAGGGTACTCTCGAACAAGAATGCTAGTGCACACACAACCGCTGCGCGTCGAGCACTGTGCGGCCTCCGCGGCTGTATCTCCCAAGCTGGCAGCGACCTCGCCTCTCGGATGCTGGGCGTCAAGAGGTGAAACACCAAGAGCAGAAACAGAGATCTGATGCGGCAAATCTGCAGACTGCATCTGCAACTACCCACGGTCAGTCATGGCTTCTTCGGGGCATCCCAGCAAGTGGCATCAGCCATAAAAATTCCAGCACAAGCTGTTTGTGACGTGCGCCGATGCTCGCGCACCAATTGCAGTCACTTGTCTGGTCACTGCAACTTGCTGTGCTTGCACTTGCGCGCTATCGCGAAGCACCATCATGGCATTGCAGCAGTGCATCAACAGCATGAAAACTTTGGTGGGCCTAGGGAGCCCGGCAAAAAGTGCAGAGCTGCAGGAGGCAGAAAGGTAGGAGCACTAGATGCCGATGCGTCACTTCCAGCACCTGTAGCGCGACAGCATACACACAATGCCGCTGAAGGCACTCCTAGGGCATGGATAATGCGGAGGCAGACTGAAGCTCTCTCGAGCAGCAACATGCGTCAATCTTGCTTCATGTTGAAGACTATTCCTCTGAATCTGTTCTGCCACAGCCTCTCTGAACTCAAAACTCGTCATTTCAGGCACATTCCGGCGGTAGCGCTGCGGACGCTGCAAGCAGCATTTGCGAGATCCGCACATGGGTCTGACAGCCTCAGCAAGATCGACTTTCTGGTGGGCAGCTGCTTTGCTTCCATGTCCGCCTCTTGAGCATGCATCACATGGTGACCCTGTGACAGGACGGACGCCTGCTGGAAGCACAGAACACTCTCTGCATGGGAAGCTGGACGCGTTCACTTGACTGGCTCATCTCAGACGAGTGTGTGCGCCTGCAGGCGTTTCTCGGCGTGACGGACCCTGCGCTCGAGGCGCTGACACAGGGGCTGTGGGCGGCAGTGCACCGCAGTTTGGCCGTGTCAGCTGCCGCAGCCCCCGGGGCGTCAGGCGGCGTCACATTGGAGGACCTCACCATTGCGAAGGTGGGATACGAAGGTGGGATTGTCTCGAGAGCGACCTTCCCGAGATGGCGGTGTGAGTGACGCAGTGATGTCTCAGCGCAACCTGAAAACTCTGCGAAAAGAACCACGGTGACGCCAGGCATCATGACGGTGGAGACATCTCATCAGCGCACCTGACCAATGCATCGCGACCTCGCGCCTGCTGCAGTGGCGCTGCAGCCTGACAGAGAGATGTCTCATTAGCGCATTTGACCTAAAGTTGATCACAGCCTGCTGCAGTGGCGCTGCCTGCATGATGGTGAGGAGGCTGGCGCGGCATTCGCCTTTCGGATGCTGCAGCCGGACACGCAGGGCCATGTCAAGTGGAGCGCCCTCGAGGCCGTGGCGGCGGCGGCCATGCGGCTCGCCATCGGCGCCGCGCCGCCAGACGAATGTGTGCAGGCCCTCGTGCGCGGGTGAGAGTCGTCTGGCAGTCAAAATGCAGGCGGATTCTTGCGGAAAATTTCGCATGGCTAATACTCTGGCGCGGCACTCCGTTGCGTTTCCGAGTGCTGAGGTTGCAATGCTCCAACGTCTACTCAATGCCCTGCTATCGGATCAGCTCTCGCAGGCAGCTGCTGTGCGACTCGCGTAACTTTGCCCATAGTCTTAAACTTTAGGGTTTTGTGGCGTACACAGGGCGCAGGCAGTCGCTGACAGCGAGGAGGGCTTGGAGAAGTACCTCAGCCGCACGGCGTTCCTGTCCTGGTCCAAGCGCATGCCGGCGGTGGCGCAGACGATGCGGTCGCTGCTGGCTCTCCAGAGCGGCGGCGGCGGCGACGGCGGCGGCGGAACCGCTGGCGGCACCACGGCCGGCAGCCGCCCCCGCGGCAGCAACAATGCAGGTAGCAGTGGCAGCAGCAGCGGCGGCGCAGCAGCGGGCGGCGGAAGCGCGGTGGCAGGCGGCAGCACGTTACTCAGCCAGGCGCGGGTGCCGCAGCCGGTGGTGCCACAGCTGATATCACTGGCAGGCGTCAACCTGGATGCGTGCCTTATGCGCCGCGAATGGGCGTGGGCGCTCGCCACATCCGGCTTCCTGTCCCTCGAGCGCTGCCGCGAGTGGCGCCTCTTGTTCACCACCGCCAAGCATGGGCAGAGCTTCTCCACCTTCATGGGCAGGTGCGCATGCAGGGGAAGAAGATTGAAGTAGATTCCCCCGCGCATCTCACAACAATGTCGCACCAAGGAGTAATGGAATGCCAAGGAGTGATGGAACCCTGAGGTGATCACGAAGGACACTGGTTGTGGGGCTGCTCTGGACATGTGAACAGCTGACCCTGCATTTGCCCTGTTCGATCCTTCGTTGGATTCAGCATCAGATGATTCCCAAGTGCATCACGCGTCCCGCGTCAAAGCCCTTGTTATACTTCGCTGCACAGGTGCAGCGAGAAGGGGGCGACGCTGGTGCTGGTGCGAGATAAAGGCGGGCACGTCTTTGGCGGCTTTGCGGCTGCGCCCTGGCTGAAGCACGGCAGCTTCTTCGGCTCCTTTGAGAACTTTCTGTTTTCGCTCCTGCCGGCGGCGGCGATCTACCGGCCCAGCGGCGTCAACCAGAACTTCCAGTTCTGCGGCCAAAACTTCACGCAAGTGCCCAACGGTGAGCAGCAGCGCTCTAGCATTGTAGTTTTATCGGGTCCTTGTCCTTGCCATGGAATGCATCCCAAAGTCGACAGCGCATGATGTGCTGCCGAAGCCATTTCGGGACTTCCGCAGCATCACACGATGCTCATTGCGGATCCGGTGAGACTGTTTTGCAGGCTTTGGCTTCGGAGGGCAGCTTCGGTATTGGGGGCTGTATGTGGACGGACAGGCCGACCACGGCATGAGCCGCGAGTGCAGCACCTACAAAAAGTAACCGTCCTGAAAGGACTTGCAGCTTGTATCCCTGAGTCTCACACCGGCGGTGTCCCTGGGGCTCGCACCGGCAGTGATGAGATGCTGGACCCCAGATGCTACTTTCACAGATGCTGCTTTCAGCCAGCATTCCGGCATGCAGCATGCAACTCGCCACATGCTTCACCCACCGACATTTTGTTTGTGCTTGCAGCCCCACCCTGTCGAGCGAGCCGCTGTTTGCTGTGGACGCAATCGAGTGCTGGCAGGTGCGCTGCCAAGACGACTCTGAGCGCGGCACACTGCTGCCTGTCGGCTGCCACCGTGCATGCCTTGGGTGCCATCGCACCATCCAACTGTCTTTGTGCACCCTTCGCTATGCTACTGTTCTGTGCAAGCGCTGGTACCGACCCAAAGCGCGCCTGAACGAGCAATCATTGAATGCAGCCCCCATCCTGAATCTGCAGTCGCGCCATGCTTCGCAGGTGGACCTGCCGGAGCCGGAGGACGAGGGGGAGCCAGGCGGTAAGAAAGGCGGCTCGGTGCTGAACAAGCGCAAGGAGGACAAGCAGCTCATGGAGCTGGCGGGCCGCACCATGAACCACGCGCAGCGCTGAGAAACTCCGGCTGCACATGCCTGCTGGCGAAGCGCTGGGGGAGTACCATGGGCCCAGGAAGTTGGATTGAGTCCCATCGCAAATGAACAGTCTAGTACAGGGGGCCGTTGGGCGACAAGCATGTGCAACTGTATAGCTTATATCGTTGCCGTTGGACGTCGGGTATCGCGGCGGCCGAGTGTATTGGCTCGCGCATATCAGTTCTGTACATCATTACCTACATTATGTTGATCAACGTGATCAGCTCGAGTCACAATGGCACATTATAGTATCATTACTGCAGCAACGGTCCCTATGTGCAGGAGTCATGTGCCGTTTGTGGCTCCCTTGATGTACCATCTGGTGCAGGCCCCAGCCTCCGGCCCGCTGCACGCAAATTTGCAGCGTTTAAACGCCCTCACATTGAATATATGCTGCGGCAAGGAGACAATGAATGTCAGAGGAACGGTGATAGAAATTCGCTGCGCTTTCGTGTTGTTGGAACCGAGCAGCTGCCTCATATGTTGACAGGCGTCGTGCAGCTGCCTTGAGCAGATACGGAATGCAAGATGCAAGGCGGCTGACTCGCTCACCCAGTGGCAACATGTCGTCGTTGGTGTCCTAGTCGTCAGGTACGATGCAGGGAACCCTCATGAAGTTGAGTCTCAGATCGCCGCATGCCTTGAGCGCGCTGGTCCACATACACCATCAGCTCATCATCCTGCTCAAGCAGCGCGGCGTCGCGCATGCCTCTCAGCTTGGAGCACAAGCTGTTTAGGTCATCATCGCCGAGCGAGAAGTCAGACTTGTGGCGGAGTGGCAGATTTTGCAGCGTTCGTTTTGCTTCCTGCGCAATACCCCTGATGTATGGATTCTCGTGCTCCAGCAGTGAGCTCGCAGACGGCATCGCGTGCTTGCGCAGATATGAAAGGTTGCTCAGTGGGCTCAGGCCTGGCGGAAGCTGCAACAGCAGACAATCCCAAAGACAGGTGTGTGCAACAGTGATGGACACAAAGATCTAGCCTCTGCTGGGTCAGCAGACGAGGTGGAAGGGATGCTGCAACAGCAAGCGAGTTAAGTAGAATGTCCGTCTCACTCTCGAGACAGATGCATCGCAAGTTGAAGCTGGCGCACACAGATTCAGACACTTCTGCTGTGGAGCGTTTCGGAAACTCCGACATAGGGGTCGTCGATCCTGCGAAGACCCCCTGGCTGAAGATCCCATGCAAAACAGACCTCAGTTGATCACGTTTCATGAGCACCAGCATACCTCGATAACAGCGTACCCAGAGATGTGACACATCGCAAGCTCAGAATTCTGACCTCATTTGCATGAGTTTGCGAAGCTGACTTCGATCTGGGTCGCGATCGCCCACCGGATCACTGAGACAGACGCGAACTGTACGTCGTAGCTGGCCTGCTGGGAAGCGCTGCTGATCTTGAGTTGAGAGCTACCTGTCGCCGACGCGCAGCATGATGGCGTTTGGCCACATGCAGAGCGGAACGCACATGAGCCGCAGCGCAGCACACCGCCTCACTTTAGCTCCGGTGGCAGCAGCGCTGCGTGCAGCAAAGTCAGTATCCGCAGCGCGCTCGGCGCAGCCTACACTCACATGTCACATGCCGGCGTCGCTGCGGCAAGCGCCAGCGCCGCGCCGCATGGCAGCCACTGGCCGGCCGTCTGTGGCAGTCGCAGCAGCACCGCCGTCAGACGTGTTCGTACTGGATTTCGACGGTATGCTTGTGTTGCTACTGGTGCACCCCGGCTGTTATTCTGCGCCGCATTGAGATCCCGATGATCCCCATCTGCGGACACTGCGGGAGTGTCAACAGCACAGACTCCGATTGCGACCCTGCTCATCACCTCTGTGCCGTTGTTGCTCAGGTGTTCTAGTGGACAGCGAACCCGAGGTGATCACGTGACCGTGTGCTCAGTAACGTTTTCGTGTGCTGTGCGCAAACCAGGGAGTGTGTCTTCTTCTGTTCGCAGGTGTCCATGGCGGGTTTTCGTGCTGCGAAGCAGTACTGGCCGGATCACGTGGCAGACGAGCACAGGGAGCAGGTGCTGCAGGGACTCGCGGAAGCGCGCCCAGTGCTCGTCTCCGGCTGGGACACCATGCCCATGGTGAGCGGCCGCCTCCGTGTCCAGTTGTCACCTCCCTGCTGTAGCACTCTTGGCGGCACGCGCTCCAGCAAGCTTGTCCAGCACGCGGGGCAAGTGGCCCTGGCATTGTATCACACCAGGCTCTGTTCCCTTGCGGTGGCGATTGGACAGGACATCCATCTAGAATCTAGAGGACGCACACCACTCTGGTCTGACAGTGCACCCAGGCTTTGGCAATCCCGGTGCTTTGCAGGCGCGGCTGATTGCATCGGATGGCGACGCGCCGCGCAAGATCTTGTCCAACTGGCAGCCGCTGCTGGAGGTGTCGATCCGGGAGTGGGGCACGGACCTGGCCGATATGCGGCGCGCCTTTGAGGACACCCGCAACAAGTGGATGGACGAAAACGAGGAGGAGTGGCTGGACCTGGTCAAGCCGTACCAGAACGTGTTGTCGACGCTCAAGTACATGGAGGTGGGTGGCTGGAAATAGTCGATGGGTTTTGGAGCTGGGCGGGTGAAACTCAAACATGGAGATTCGCCGGCGCTCGTACTGCACGCGGCATCCCACAATCATGGCCGTTCGCCTGCATGTCGAAGCAGCAAATACCCTGGTCATTTGCAGCAACTTGGCACAGCCCACAGTCTTGATGCGCACTCTGCTGTTTCTGGAAACAGCAGCAGCAGCAGCAATGCGTCATCTGTCCTGCAGCCATGCCGATGAAACCAACCTTGAAAATTGACTTGCTTTGTCGCCTCTGGGCGCAGCTGCCCTTCTACATCGCCAGCAGCAAGGCTGCGCACAGGATCAGCCGCATTGCAGAAAGGCAGCTGGGAGTGGACCTCCCAGTGGACTCGCCGCGCCTGTTTGCCGGCCTCATTCCACCCAACGAGGAGAAGGCCGCTACCCTCAGGTAGGATGCCTAGCAAGGAGCATGTCAGCCCTGAGGATCAGCTTCGATCATGATCGAATTTGCTCGCAGCAGTCGCCATCTTGCAGCACGCCAGGTTGACATGTGCACATATTGCACTGCAGGGCAATTGCGCAGCGGCCGCTGGTGGCGGAAGCCGGCGCCAAGATGCACTTCGTGAGTGAAAGTGTCATCCACCCTGTATGGCTGCCTGCCGCGTTGCTGCACATGATTGAGGCCGGACAGTCACCTACTGTGCATCGTTGAAGAGCATGTTTTGCCTGTGTTGCAAGATTGACGACCGTTTGGAGACTGTGCAAGCCATCGCGGCGGACTCGGGCCTGCGGGACGGCCCCGGCAAGCTGCAGGTCTACTTTGCTGAGTGGTGTGTTTGCTTTCTACCACTCTGTAGCATTGCCTTGCACATCCATTGAGCGCAGCATGCTGTGTCTCACCTGAAGAAAGCATGCATCAATGCGGCAAGCCGAGTGAGAAAGTCTGGACGCAGCTGCTCACTTCACGCGCCACTGTTCGTTTTTACGGCAGGGGGTACAGCACAGCTGAAGAGAAGGAGGCAGCAAAGCAGCTGGAGGGCGTGAGGAGCATCAGCCTGGGTCAGATGAACGAATTGTGAGCATCAACTTGCCGGATCCGCATGTTTCCGCATTTTTTTGTCGCCGAATATTGCACCTGATGCGTGCAACCTGGCGGAGCTGATTGACTATGTGTTGTGTTACCTGCTTGAGTGCATAGCGCCCGATTTACGTTTTCGCTTGTGTGAGGACAGTGCCTGTATGCAGATTGAAGTGGGGGATCCTCATGGGTGTGGACGACGGCTGTGGCGATGACAATTGACGTGGCAGCGCAGCACCGTTTTCAAGGCATGTTGTGCGAATGGATTGGGGCAAGTGCGGACACACATGCGTGCAGGGAACATCTCTGTGGAATCGTGATCTAGAGCTTCGATCTGACGGCATGCAGGTATGTGTCAATGTGCCTGTCAGTTTATACGCCGATTGTGACAAGTAAGGACGGCATCTTGAGGGCGAGGCAATCTCATTGTTGCATTTGTTCTGAATTCCTTACCAACTCAAGGATGATCATCGATATGTGCATTACCCGTCATCAACGAGCTTTGGGAATCGAGCACCACACAGACGTGCAAAGTGCCGCCATGGCCGTTATTCCCCTACAAGCCTTGTGCCGCTGCCTCCTCACAGCTCGCATTGGCGCCTGCCTGCCGCTTGCCCATCTGATGCACTTTTCCCCCAAAGTCACTCCTGCTTGCCGAAGGGCCAGCCGTTGCGGATGCTGTCACTCCTGCTGTCGGAAGGGCCAGCCGGGTCACTCCTTCTTGCCGAAGGGCCAGCCGCCGCCGATGCCGGCGCGAGACGGCTTCTTGGCCTCCAGCTCCTTGAGCTGCTCCACCAGGTCCCGCTCGTTGCCCTTCACCTTTGACGGAATCTTCACCCGCACATGCACCTGGGCAGAAAGAGAGACTTGGTCGGTTGCTTGGACTTTACAGGGGAGGCGCTGGTGCGTCGGCGCTGCTCGTTCCTTCCAATGAGGCTGCTCGTACAAGCGGCGTTGTGCTCACGGCTGCGTTTCCACCTTGCACCAGCGCTGAGACGCGGCAGCAGATGGTGCCCGGCAGCCCCAGACGCACAAAACTCTACAGGGTGGACGTGAACGCACCTGGTGGTCGCCGCGGATGTTGCTGGAGCCGAGGCGGGGCACACCGCGCTTGGACATGACCAGCGTCGTGCCCGGCTGCGTGCCCCCTGGAATCTTCAGGTCCACCTGCGCGTGCGAATCAGGGTAAAAAGTTCAGTATCAGGAATTGAAGGGCAACATGTGAGACCAGGAGGGGCAGTGCGCCCGCAGTCTGCCTGCACAACGTCATGGAATCTTGCATCTCGCGCGATGTGCAAAATCAAGAGCTCGCCGCCCGTCGGCGCTCGCAAACAACAGCACCCGGTCGCACTTTGTGCACAGCCACACTTGACGGTTGAAACGCGCACCTGGCCGTCGACAGTGCGCACGGGGATGGTGACGCCCAGGATGGCATCCACGTAGCTGATCTCCACATCGCTGTGGATGGTGGTGCCCTCCCGCCGCAGCTCTGCACACCAACGAAAAGGGACGTCAGATGGAAAAGTCCATGCTTGAGGATCCGCGCATCCGTTGTCGCTGCAGATGGCGACGCTGTTGCGCCACACTGCTCTGCACCAGACCCCCCACGAGAGTATGCGCATGCACAACGCCCTGCCTGAGACCTGCATTCTTGCTGAAAGCCCCTCTCTCAAATGGCATCATCAGGCATGCTTGCTTGAGCGAGGCTGTGATTTGGACTGTGCAGCTGTCACAGCTGGGCGCGCACCCGGGTCGGAGCGGACGTTGATGAAGACGAAGAGGTCGCCGGTGGGGCCGCTCTTGCGCCCGGCATTGCCCTCGCCGCGCACCCGCAGCCGGCTGTCTGTATCCACACCCGCCGGCACCCGCAGGCTGCAGCAGCAGAAAGCGTTTGATGCTTGCAGTGAAGGCCAGCGGATTTGCGGGGCTTGAGGAGAGGAAACACGGCAGCTGTCACGATGCCACGAAGAAGTACCGGTCGACTGGTCCAGGCTTCCAGTGTAACAGACTTCCAGTGTGACAAGCGCATGAAGTCCAGGTGCACACCTGATCTTCTTGGTCTTGCGGACGCGTCCATCGCCGCTGCACGTGCCGCAGGGCGTCGACTGCTCGCCTGTGCCCATGCACTCCTGACAGTCCGTCACCTGTGGGACAGCAGGCGTCAAAAGTCCTCAACCCTGAGTACTGGCATTAGACTGCATGCGCAGCGCAAGCGTGTAGAGTTCTGAGGGCAGCTCCTGCCCTGACGGCATGCGCTGCAGCGTGCTCGTGTTCGCGCTGTAATGGAGGACGCCCATGGCGCATGTGCGGAGCATTAAGAGAGTCAGGGGCCTGGGGTGGCCTCCAAACTCGTGAACTAGGAGCGCCACTAAGATTTCGTCTTGGCCGCAAGAAAGGCCACTTCAAGCCATTGACAGGCTGGAGCAGTGAGTAAGGGCCATGATGCAGCGAACACAGGGTGGCAAAAATGCAGCGCTGGGAGAGGGCGGCGCAAACACTCGTGCCAGCTGCCCTATCGCACCATCGTCGATCAACCAACAGGCCTGGCGCAGCGAGCAGGCACGTGCAGGAGCTTGGCTCACCTGCTGGAACATGCCGAGGGGCGTGCGGACTGCAGACACCTGCTGCCCCGCGCCGCCGCAGGCTGAGCAGGTGCTGGCGGAGGTGCCCGGCTTTGTGCCCGACCCGTCGCACGTCTGGCACCTGCGCATCAAAGTACACAAGATCAAGTTTGAGATACACGTCGTCGTAAATCTACACTGGGGTGCAAGAACACAAGCTTATGGCAAAGGCCGCTCATGAGGTCCGGTGGTGCACAGTGTGCAGCAGAAGCACAGGCACACTGCTGCGGCGGCGAAGCGCCACTGTCCAACCTCAATGTACAACTACAGTCAGAACGCCAGAGGATGCAAGAAAGATGATGTAAGGAGGCATGCACGAAGGGCGCACTCGTCCAGGCGGTCGACGTCGATGTCCACAGAGCAACCAAAGACGGCGTCCGCAAAGGAGATCGTGAGGTCGTGCCGCCTGTCTTCGCCCGGCTGCGCCCTCGATCGCCGCTGGCCGCCCCTGCGCGGTGCAAATTTCAAACGCTGGTCAGCACATATGTTTGAGGACAACAGCAGCGTGCTTGCTTCAAACGCAGTCGCCAGGCCACACAACGCGCTTTTGCCATGTACTGCGTCCAGATGCTTCAGGATGGTTGACACATGTGGGATATCAACGCAAAGTGGCCAAGCGGCACTCACTGGCCGCCAAAGCCGCCCCCCATGCCGCCGCCGCCAAAGCCGCCGCCGCCGCCAAAGAACTGCTCAAAGATGTCGAAGGGGTTGCCGAAGTCCGAGGCGCCGCCGGGGCCGCCGGCCATGCCGCCCTTCAGCCCCGCCTCACCATACCTACCAATATATAAGCGCATGACGTCAGTCCTGCCGGGACGCTTGCGGATATGACGCCAAGCACACACTCAGCGGTCGAAGCTCGTCGTCAGCGCTGCAGCTGCGCTCCATGACGCTGCCGGCTGCAGGCCCGGCCCAGAAAGCTGTCCTAGGAATGGGATTGTGGAATCTCATGGCTGTTTGTACGCTACTGCGACACGGGGCCGGGTGCGCAGAATTGACACCCGACCCGCGCAGAACGGCGAGCCGGGGCGGCCCAATGGGCGCCGCCGCCGAGCCGCCTGCCGCGGCAGCTTCCTTGATGTGGCACCCGCGTGGTCCCGTGCACAATGGGGGATAGCACGGGAATGGAAGTGGGTGCGCTTCAATTGGCAAAAAGGCAGGTTCGGATGGTGGACGAAGCCATCCCATCCTGCGCTGCTTTTCTGACGCTGTTCTGACTGCGGAAGACTAGCTAAGCTGCCCTTGTCCAGCAGTCCGGGGGCACTGTGCAGGACGCGCGGAGGCCCCACTGGCACAAGATTGTATGCTGAAACATTTGAAAACATCCCAGCAGATCCAGCAACTTGCCTGTCATAGATGCCGCGCTTCTGGTCGTCTGACAGTACCTCGTACGCATTGCTGATGTCCTTAAACTTCTGCTCCGCCCCAGGCTCCTTGTTCACATCGGGGTGAAACTTCCGAGCCTGCGCCGACCACAAGGCAGTGTGAGCGAACACCAAGTGGCCATCTTTGCTGCTCCTTCCTGCCACAGCGCAATGCCAAATGCACAGGCGATGAAAAGATTCATGAAGACAGGGCACTGTGCATGTGAAGGCGGCAAGATGTCACCTTCTGGCGGTATGCCGACTTGATCGCCTTCTTGTCGGCACCTTTCTCCACGCCGAGAATCTGATAGTATTCGTCTGCTGCTCGTGTCACTAGGCTGGCCCTCCTGCATATGGTTCGCGTCACGCATCAGAACGCAAGAGCGTTTGAGATTCAGGATGCACGAGCGGGGGACAAACCCATGCTGCAGTTGTTGAACGGTTTTCCAATGCACGCTTGATTTTAGGACCTACCGCTGTGTTCGACTTTGTTGTCGCCGCTGTGAGTGCAGGCCTGCGAGCGAGCCGATCATGTGGCTGCTGGCCGCCAGAGACGCCGCGGCGCCGACCGCCGAGCACGTGCCCTGCTGCGATCGGCTGGAGGCCACTGGACTGCAGCGGCTGACGGCTGAGCAGCAAGGCAGCGGCCTGCCTGCTGGAACGCTGTGCATCGGGCCTCGGCAGTGCAGCATGCTGAACCCGGCAAGCGCCATGTTGCCAGCGCCGCCTGTCCCTCAAACAAGGCTGCAAGTCTTGCGATGCCCTCGGCTGATCTGCCAGCACCGACCACTGTGTTGCGTCCTTGTGGAACCAACCGTTTGCGCGCCGAATGCCTCGGTGTCCGCTAGGATCCGGTGCCCAGTTGCGAGAGTTCCTGACGAGCCACTGTTTGTGCTGGTGACCTGCATTGGTCACGAAGGAATGTAAAGCTTCTACTGCGCCCTGATAGCAGTCGAAAGCGGCTGACTGTCTATTTGACAGCGCTACAAATGCGCATATGCACTTAAGAGCGACAGGCAAGCAACCACGCACGATGACATGGGCGGTGTGTCTCAGCCGTTCAAGGCACTAGGAGCAGGTCCAGATGCACAACAATCACTGGGATATTATTCCATTGTGCATGCCGCTGCCATGTTTTGACAGCATCTGCTGCGTTTGCATGGCTGTCCGCCGTCACCATGCGTGCACAAGGGCGGCAAGACTCACCGTCAACTGTCGCGAACAGGTGGCAAGCTGGCGCGCTGAAGTCCTGAAACAAGACTACCGCTGTCAGACTTGCTGGCGTTGAGACTTGATGCACAACACTCTACTGATCCACAAAGGCAGCCACACCTTCAAGGAATTCTAGCGTCCGGCAGCAAGTTGGTCTAGGATCTCAGACCAGTATTGGCAATACTGTATTGCACAATAGGGTATTGGGGCTCAGTATTGTGCAATACAGTATTGCACAATACTGAGCCCCAATACCCTATTCGTACCGCACAGATTCCAAGGCGAGATCCCGAGCGTTTTGGGGCACTTCTGCAAAACGCCCGGTCCCTCATTGCTTAACGGCAAGAAAGATAGAAGGTCTAAGCAACAACACCTGGCATGTTGGCGCTCAGTAAGGCAGCTGCCAAGTCCGTGTCGAAGGTTGTACCGGCAGCCTGCAACCAGCTGCAGTCAGCGACCAGGAGCGCAAGCTCGGCCGCCGGATCACCGTCAGGTAGCCATATATAGACGCTGGCAAATGGTCATTGCCGACGCTTGTCTCTCGTGCGCTTGGCCACACACGGAGTTTCCTGACGGCGCCACTGTGGCATGCTTGCCGATAGGCATGTAAGGAAACATCACATCACCGACTTGTTTGTCGCTTCCAGGGCCGGAGTTTGACGAGGGCCTCCTGCGTTTCCTGGTGGACCCGCTCTCCAAGGCGCCGCTCAGGTGACGTGACCGCTGCGGCGCGCGGCGCGGCGCAGGCCGCTTGCCACTTTGAGGTGTCTGCTGCCCAGTACACCGGCTCGGATCGGTCTCGACACAAACAGGCACTTGCGCTAAGCCTTCCTCGGCAGAAATTCTGAACCTTGCCCGTCTCCGCCGTGCTACCAGGTACGACCCGGTGGGCTGTGAGCTCGTCTGCGACGAGATCGGCGTCGCCTACCCCGTCATCGCCGGCATCCCGCGCCTGCTGCCGTCCGCTGGCCGTGTGTTGCCCCCGCCGGACGAGCAGAACACCACGGGCCCGTCGCCCGGCAAGACGGTGGAGCCGTGGAGCCAGTAGGGGCGCTGCTGCAGGCGCAAGCGCTAGGCTGAACACTGTGTCCTTGACCTGTGGAATAGCTGCTCCAACGGCACAAGCACCGCCGCAAGCGCCAGGCTGATGCCTTGGCCTTCAGCGGCACAGACAGCGCCGCCACACAGTGTCCCCGCCGGTGGCGTAGCGCCGCATGCTGGCGGGTTGAGCAAGCCGCGCAGCCCCTGCTCTGAGGCGGCCGCAGCGAACTAGCAATCTGTGCCGAGGGTTTTCGGGCGCCTGTGGAGGAAACGGCAGCGCAAATCGCCGCCGCTGCCGCCGCCGCCGCCGCCGCCATGCGCTGGGGCAGCGGCGGCTTGTGGCGCCTCACGTCACGTGGCTGCGTCCCCGCTGCTCGGCCGCATGCGCAGAGTGAAGGCGACGCCTCGCGTGAGGAGCAGGTGAGCCCACGCTCTGCTCCTTGTTCGCATCGATTATCATGCAGGCTTTGGAAGTATCATGTTTCAACAAGCTTGGGTTGCACCAATGCCGATGGCTGCGCCCTGGCCTTCACAGATCCCAGCTATTTCTCTGGGCTACCCCACGGCAAGTACACATGCGTTCCAACTTCCAATTCAACGTTCAGCCGAATCAAATTGGCCGCAGGAGGCGGAGGAGATGTGGACAGTTGAGATGTGGTCAAGTCACAATTTGAAGCGCAACAACTCACAACATGGACGACTCAGAACCGGCCGCAGGAGGCGCAGGAGTACGAGCCGGAGCGGCCGTACTTGCGCAGCCGGAGGCGTTCGTGCAATTGCAGTCGCCACACATTGTCTTAGCCCTCCTCCGTTTCTTGTCTGTGTCTTGTCAATTTCATCATCAGACCTACCAAACCGGCCGCAGGAGGCGGAGGAGTACGAGGCGGGGCTGCCGTACCTGCGCGGCATGCCGGAGGCGTTTGTGCAAGTCCCATCGTCACCTTTTCTCTTGCTTCTCTTCCATATTTGTGTATCTTGCCAAATCAATCATTGATCCTACTCAAAGCGGCCGCAGGAGGCGGAGGAGTACGAAGCAGGGCTGCCGTACCTGCGCGGCATGCCGGAGGCGTTTGTGCGGTGCGCGGACGTGACGCTGGCCATCGGCGGCCGGGAGCTGCGGGTGCACAGCCAGCTGCTGGCCGCCAAGTCTGCCTTCTTCGCCTCCATGTGGGCAGGTGAGCAATCAGCATTCACCTGGTGCAACAAAGAACCTGGATACAGCATATCACAGCCAGCGGCCAATGCCGCCTTCTGTCGCCTCCATGTGGTCAGGCAAGGCTGCCGCATGGCTCAGCTTCGAAACCAGCGATGCAGCCGTTCACAGCCGGGAGCTGCCGATGCACAGCCAGCTGCTGGCCGCCAAGTCCGCCTTCTTCGCCTCCAGTTGGGTCGCCTCTAGGGCTTGAAACCAGCACAAAGCAAAGCTCCTGCAGGCGGATCAGCTGCGCAAAAACGCAGGGCAGCGCGGCCCGAACACTGCTCATTGAGCTGGAGCTGGCCATTCAGCTTGGACGGATGCTGCCAGTGCCGACGATGCTGCCAGTGCCAATCGCTGTCAAACCCATGTCGTTGAGGCAGCCTGTATATCCACCAGAGCCTTGTGCAGGCCGCCGTTTGCAAGACGGCACGCATGCTTGAGCAGGCGGTCAAGTTGGCTGGTGTTGGTATTCAGACATAGGCGACTTTGAGGGCGCCGACATGCCGGAGCGCGCTGCCGGACGTGTGCCGGGCACCACTCTCGAGCAGGCGATGGAGGGGCGGTGCTTGCGGGACGTGCTCCTGTTCCTGGACGCTGTCTACCGGGGCGTCAGCCCGCAATCGCTGGCGGGTCCGTTCCTCGGAACTCGGAATGCACGTCTCGAGCCTGCAAGCTTCCACAGCTGTGTCGTTTGTGTTGGTGCACGCCTGAAAGACCTCCAGAGCTGCACTCAGCTGTGCTTGACGACTGCCCCGCTCCAATATCGGCACCCGTATCTTCTTGTGCCACGCCGGCGCAGATGCGCGCGCGATGGCGCTGCTTGCGGACGAATCCGAGTGCCCTGAGCTGCTGCGCTCCTGCGACGCCGTCCTGGCGTCGGCCGCCGGCTTTGCCGCGGCCCGCCTGGAGGCGCTCACCGGCGAACCCGGTGCTCAAAATTTGGTCAGCTCAGATTCCGCCTGCGACTTGCGGCTGCCTTCTTCGACGCCAAAGATTGTTGACACCCACCAGGGCATTTCAGCTGGTGTCTGGGCAAATCAATGAGAGGCCAGTTGGAACAGCGTAGCAGGCTGCAGTGCTGCCAGCGTTTCCTTGACACTGATCGCTGGCTCCTGGCCGACGGAGCCCTACTCCCCAATATCATTTCAGCCCACCATCCTACTTCTCCATCAATTTGTCGCCTTCGCCACGACAGGCACCAGCAGCCCGGACCCCGAGGCCTTTGGCGAGTGGGCAATCTTCGCAAAGCGCACCTTGCCACTCTTCCAAAGCAAGATGGGGGCGGTGCTCATCGACGACTGGGATGTGAGTAAATTCTACACAAACAAAATTTGCGTCGATATTCACTCTCCCTCTGTTCATCATGTGGACTTCTTGTCGCCAGCACCTCCATGTTGCATACATTTGGACTCAGGGGCAGTAGTGCGATTTTTCGTTGTCATCGGCACCGCTGTATCGCGGATTGCCAGCTGGGTGACAATGCTGCAGCGGCATGAGACCATTCCCTTGCTGCGGCCACAGACTGCGCGCCCTGTAAACAGCCTGCTCCTGCCACTCACTCGCTGCTTGCTGCGGCCGCAGATCGCCCGGCAAGCCAAGAGCCTGCAGCGGCTGAGCCCCGAGGTGCTGCTGCGGATTGCCAACGGCCACGACTTCCGGCGCCGCTTCGCGCACCGCCCCCCATCCAAACTGCTCAAGAAGCGGCGGCGCACCGGCGACCTGACCGCCGATCAGTAGGCGGGCGATCGATCGCCGAGGCCGGAGGCGGCGCCGAGGCGGGGGCAACTTTGTGAGGCAGCGAGCCGGAGCTGCTTTGCCGCATGTCGTTGGGTGCAGGATCTCTGCACATGCACACCGGTACTTGTGAGCAATATTGTTCACCGTTACTTTGTGTGCGTATTCACCAGTATTTTGAGTGCGGTATTCCATGGTTCAGATTCAGAAACCACCTCATATCAGGTGACGTAGGTGCAGGATGTTACGTAACGCCATGACGTGTTTTGCATGTGACTTCTGCCAGACTCGACAAAGTGCAAGGCAGACTGCTGCGCACACAGTTTTGCTGTAACTACACGCTACATCACCTTGCAGACCTTCATACTCCGTTGCTTTTTCGCTGGATGCTGTCCCGATCGCTCGATCCTCAATTCTGCCGCACGCACGTCTTCAGTCCCGAAACTAGCACTGCACTTGCCGTGGTCAGCCGTCCAGCGCGCTACACCTGTTGCCCTAGCTTGATTTGAAATCTTTACTTTGTTGCTGGGCCCTTTCTCTGCGCTTTAACGCTGGCACCTGCGCGAGCCCACCCTTACTCTTTTTGTGCCGCAAAAAACGCCAACAGGTGCGTGCCTGCAGCTTGCACCGCCTGACACGCCGAGATGCTGCGTAAAATCTGAAACGTGATTTCAAGACTCCTTGACATATAAGTTGGGCAAGCACGCGAGCGTATTTCCGGTGCTGCCGCACTACTGGGGAGTAGGTCGTCTATCTGCACCAAAATCAAAACGCAGTTCTGGTCCCGCGCAGAGAGCATGCGATCTGGAGAAGACGCAACGGGCGATGCGACACGCTAGTAAGTCTGGCGCAACAAGGTGTCAGCCATGGCGACCCGGCTGCGTCCGCTTGGAGCCGCGGGCATCCCCACCCGCAAGGTCATGATGATGGTGGCGGCAGCCGCCGCGTGCTTCTCGCTGCTGGTGTTTGTCACGGAGCAGAGCGGCGAGCTGCCGCTGCCGCCGGCGTGGGCCGTAATTTACACTAATGGCGGCGGTACCGGTGGCGTCGGCATGCCCCATGCACACGGCCTCAGCAGGCATGGCAGAGGAATGGTTGCCGGCGGAGCGGCGGCCTGGCGGGTCGGCAGCCGACGGCAGCAGCAGCAGCATGACCCGTGGCCGGACAGATTTCCAGGAGCGGATTTGCGCTTCGTCGCAGCAATGGGGACTGACCTGCGGCATGTGGGCATTGTGCACGCCTCCCGCGGCGGCTGGCGCAGGGTGCGCCTCCAGCCTGGTTGCCGCACCTATGATTGATCCAGCTTGGGGTGACATGGCAAGCATCAGCCTGGCAAATTGACGAGTGCTGCCGCATATGCCAACGCCGTGCTTGGACGGCTTCAGAGGCCGCGTGCCTGCAACGTCGCAGGGCATGCGGACGCTGGTGGCGGTGGAAGCTCGGCCAAATGAGACGGTCACAGAGGATGGGCAGCACTTAGAGGAGTGGGTGCAGTATGCCGACAATCCGAGGTCGCTGGTCGAGGACAACCCCGGCGCCGTGCGCTCCGCCATCTCGCCCTGGCTGGCGCACAAGGTGCTGACTTTTGATGTTGCTCAGCAGTTCTTTTGGGGAAGTGGCAGGATTCTGCTTGACAGGAGCAAGTAACAAGTCTGTCATGCGACAGGCAGCAGTTCCGTAATGTGACAGCAGCAATGCAAGCGATGTGGTCAGGTTGATCATCGTTCCGCAGATCCACTTTTCAGACTTGGCATTCATGCTGCAATGCAGGCGTTTGGTGGACGGTATGAGTGGCTGCTGTGGGGAGACGACGACACCATGTGGTTCACGCCGGCACTGCAGAAGATGGTGGCCGGTCTGGACCCCCAGATGCCGTACCTCATAACAGGTGAGCCTGCTTCAGAAAGTTGTCTGAAAACTGCAGGCCTGCCGGAGTGTAGCCAGATCCATCGGAGTTTTGCGGTGCATTGCTGCTGCCACTCTGAATGCCTGGCGGTAGTGGCTTTGTTTTTGTGTTATCTGCATCTCCAGAATAGAGGCATCACCCCGGCGTTCTCTGGTGCAGATCACACATGGTTCTGCCCGCCAAAAGGACCGTATGCTCACCCAGCGCCCATGGCGCCCCGCTGCCTGCCGTGTGGCTACAATGTGTCAGGTGCACAGGCCCTATACCCACTCGCTCCAAAAGATCTACAGTGCATGCTGCATGCGTGTCTATTGCCTGCACAGTGTGCACGTGCTCAAAGCATATTAAATGCTTCATGTCTGTTCCAGCATCCTTGTGCAGCGCGCTGTAGCCTGCTTGTGAATGAAACACGTGTTCCCCAATGAAGGAACTGGGCAGTTCCTCCCTGCATGCTGTTCCGCAACATTGACTGTTATTGAACCCACGTTATCTTGACATCATGCATGAGACCGTTGCAACTTGCTACAATGCAGCGGAGGGCGTGCCGCCTGAGCCGTACGCACCGCCAATCGGCTGCCCCTGCACGACGCAGCTGCTGTGCGAGCACGAGCACCGGCAGGGCTACCCGTTCAACAGCTTTCTGCGAGCCCAGCAGGCACTTGGCCCCAACAGGGCTGACCCGCCGCTGTGGCTCTTTGACGACAACTGCACGCAGTTCAGTTTCAAGGTGCGTGAGACTGAGCCATATGGTCTGATCTGAAAGCCCTCGCTTCGTTTCTGAGGCCGCCTTGGCGCCTGTTGCGGCGGACAGGATATCGCAGTACATGCAGTGGAACCCCATTGCACTGGCACGCCTGCAAGTCCCCCAACAAGACAGAAAGCCTTCTGCGGCCGCAAGAGCTGCCGGATGTGATTTTGAGCGGTGGCAGGTCTATGGGTCGGACATATTGTGTTTGAGACAGTCCCTTCCATGAGGCCTTCTGCATTCGCAGGAGCTGCCGGATGTGATTATGGGCATCCACGGCGGCGCGGGCGCGGTGCTCAGCGTCGGGCTGCTGAACAAGGTGCCTATGGACGAAATGGAGCGCTGCCTGCGCACTGCCAACCGCACCTCAGGCATGCGCAGCCCTCCCTACTCCTGGACCTTGCCTTTTGGTGCCACCATACTCTCACGCGGAATTAGTCGCTGGAGCTGAATGGCGTAATCCACGTCTGAGAAGGCAATTGTCGAGGAATGGAAGCGCACGGACTTGCTGCGGCAGGCTCGAAGTCGCACAATCTACTGCGTAGTGTACCAACTGCTCGTCCAATGCCTGTTGCACAAGAATTTCGTTTGCTAACGTTACCGCCAAATGCGTGTGCAGGCAGCGACAGCCTCATCAGCCGGTGCCTGTGGGAGTTTGGCGTCGCGCCGACGGACCCTGGCCACCGCTTCTTCCGGCGTCCCGGCTCCTTCGATCCGGACCTGGAAATGACGGACAAGGTGGTGCGGCAGCTCCGTAAGCAGACGTGCGACGCGCCCTGTCAGGTGCAGCGAGCACGACGACAACAATGACCACAACAACTTCATGTTGATGTTGTGTTCATGGTCTTGTTGACCTGTTCGCGAGGATGCATTGATTGCCACCCTGCTGCCGCTCAGAAAGCCGGACACAACATTGCATTCGGTTTCAGCAGGCGAAGGGTCTATAGTATATTAGGGTTATGGCGTTCCTGCAATCCGCACAGACGACCAAGCTATTGAACTTCTCACATGCTGCTTTGGCCACCATGCAGATGGAGATTGACAACAGGGTGACGCTGCACACGCGGTCGGCGAGGAAGCCGGATCTGGCCGTCGCCGCCGAGAAGCTGCGGATGGTCAACAAAGCGTTCTATGATGACTACCTCATCCGGCGCGCCGGCATCGACGTGAACGATAACATGGTTGGCGCACTGGACGGTGGCGTCAATGATAAAAGTGCAGGGATGTCAGAGGCGTGATGCAACTGGCGGCACCGCATTGGCGGACCCACATAAAGCCTCTGGAACCAGCGGTGCACATGATCAGGGCGGCAGCCGCTCAAGCACACGACGCGCTGTCTGCCTGCGCCCGGCATCACCGCCCGCACATTGATTGAAGCAGTTCGAACTCTGCTGTGCTACAACTCCTGCACGATTATAGCGCCGTTCAGTGTACATTCAGAAGGGACTGTAGGAACTTAGGTTGACAGTATGTTACTTGGTGTATTATTATGGCGTGTGTGAGGCTCGCTGGATGCCAAAATTTGGTCAAAGTTCTGTAGGACTCCAGAATTGCAGCGAGTTTTGTGTAACCCGACTTGAGGAGGAAGCCGAAAGGCAGCAAAGTTGAATCCAGCAAACAGCATGTGCAGTACGCCATCCACATTTGCAACAGCATGGGCAGTGTGGTTCATTGCAGTATTTTTCCTGAGCTGCATCTGACATGGTGCACAGTCCAAAGCAGCCCCCCAGAAGACCCATCTGCGTGACACAGCTGGCACGCGCGTCGCTCAAGCTCGCGGTTTCGCATGCGACGAGGATTATTCATCCGTCAGGCCGCTTCGGGCCACACCGTCTCCTCCTCTGTGTCCTCCTGCACGTCTTCAGCCTCGAATGCCTTTGCCGCTCCTGCAAAGCCGATGTAGGGCGGCAGCGGCGGAGGGTGGGTGGTCCACCTCAGGTGCGGCAGGTGCATCGCCGCCAGGTCCCTGCAGAATGATTCGCCAGATTTCACAGGTGGTCAAGGCACAGCGCGCACCCGACGGAACGCCGCAGTGTGCCGGACAATGTGTCTGCACATGTGGGGCAATCTATCCGCGTCCTTTCAAGTCCTTCAAGTTCACGATAGGGGTTTTCTGTAAGCATAAAATGAGATTGCGCATGCTTGCCATTACAACGCACTGTGCGTCACATCAGAACTACCGTCTGACTCTTTGAGCATGGCAGCACACGACTGGGCGCTGAGCACCTGGGTGAGCTGATCTGGAAGGGGCGGAAATAGGAAGGCGCCAGAAAGGCACTCATGGCGTTGTACTCCGGCTCCAGGCCTGACCTGAAGACGCTTGCATGCTCCGCGATCAGCTGCGTGTGAACACGTGGATTGTCTTTCAAAACCAATCAAAATGTGCACACTGCTCAAGTGTGCTGGTCCAGGTGGCATGCTCCTCTTTCAGCCGAGTAGGCCGAGGACAAGATGCAGCAGGGGACAGGGCTGCCTTGAATGTCGCAACAGGGTGCGCACTTCTGTGTTGCATGCTGCAAAAGGTCGCAGCGCCGTCGGCTAGGCTTCTTGTGAAAGCACATCAGGGAGACAAACACGACGTAGGGTGAGGTTCTTCTCACCTTTGAGACGGTATGCGCGCCGTCAAAGTTGCGCCACCGCTCGAATTGGTTCTGGTGCAGAAAGTCAAAGTACAAGCGGCTGCCTGCACATGTGTGCATTGAGTCGACGCAAGACTCTTACTGCACGTGCTCTGCATCACAGATGCTTCTCATTGCGCTGAGGCCAAGGCGAGTCTGTTGGCGACACATGTCACCGCACCTGCGGCGCTGACGCTGCTGATTTCCGCCATAAGATTCTCCACTGACGTCTGCAGCAGTCGAGCACACAACTTCCCAGAACATGAAAATAGAATATGGATGCTGGCCATGTACTGTCACATACACTTCAGTGCAACCGGGCTTGCCGCATTGAACTGAGAAGCACAGCTGATCAAGCAGGCACTCGGGTATGGGCAGCAGCTGTTATGGTGGAGAGGCACGAAGCCGATGACTCACCGGCGACAGGCAGAAGAACAGCCCCTCTGCAGCAGGCAGACACTGCTTCAATGTCCCATTCACATTCGTAGATGCGATGGTACTGCAGGATGAATACAATTGAGGAGGCTTTTGCTGCATAAAGAAGAGAGATGCGCACACCTGCTGTCTTCCGCGTCAAAGGCAGACATGTCTATCAATTAACATACACGCAAATGGCGCGGCGGCGCACCAGCGACAAAAAGGGTCGGGTTTGCGGGCGAATGCCCCGCCCTCGACAGCGCGGCACTCAGCGGTGTGCGCCCCAGATCCGCACCCACCAGCACCGGCCGCACGCTCTGCGGCACATGAAAATCCATCTGTCTGGGATTGGTGCCTGCTGACAGTGGCATACACAATGCACCAATACCAGAAGCAAGCCTCAAAGCGTGCAGCCCAGGTCTGTGCCCACTAGCACGGGCTGCAGGCTCTGCGGCGCAGTGGCAGGGTGAGGGCTGTACCAGACTGGTGCCGCTGTACCTCGGTTTGCATAGTCTTGTGGTGATTTGAACACAAAAGTCTCAGAGCTGGCCGGTGGCAAAGCTACTGCAGCAGCTGCTGGATTGCACGGCGTGCAGGTGGGACAGGAGCCGTCAGCCATGCAGCAATGCAGCAGGCACGCAGCGCCAATGACAAGCATGTCTCTTGGTTTCGGGTTTAAGCAATCGGCAGCAGCGCACCTTCTTCAGGTCGGGCAGCAGCTGGATCAGCAGCTTCCGCTTCTGCGCCGACGCCGCCGGGCTGTCCACCTCGAAAAACTGCACGCGTCGTCAAAGCACAGGATCATGAACGATTGCTGATGACAACGTCTGCGGACGCCAGGCAGATGCAAAGTAGAATGATTTCAGACCATGATGTGATCCAGATGTGCTGATTTCAGGCTCGCACACGGACAGTGCAGGCGGTTATGGATCCGACAGCTGCATGCAAATGGAGAACATAGGCAGCATCAGCAGCAGGTAGAGGAAGGGCTGTCACCTTGACGCCCGGGGCCTTGAAGCGGTAGAAAAGCGTCGAGTAACCCGCCGTCAGCACCACCACCTGCCGCCATAAACGCACGCATTTAAAGCTATTTATGCAATATTTAGAGCTGCTGTGGATTCGAAACCCAAGATGGCTGTGGAGACTCTATGCAGGATCCGGAATCGTGGCGCAAACTCCATTGGAAATCTCAAATTCTGCAGTGCATACAGCTGACGCCTGGCTGCGTGTGACCGACTGGCGCCTCACCTGGCGAATGCCGTCGGCGATGGCGCGCGCGACGGCGCTGTCCAGCCACTTGGTGCGCGTTTCCACGAAGTTGCAGATGCCGGGGCAGCCGGCGTTCCCGTCCTCCACCTTGGCCTGCGAAGGGGGTAGCAGGTTGATGTAGCTTGCAGCGCCACTGCAGCATCAGGGTTTCATCTCAGGGCTGCCTTGTTCTCGTTCTCCACCTTGGCCTGCGCAGCAGGGCTGCTCCTGTTAGTTTGCAGCATTGCATACTCACTACGAGGGCATCTTGTCCTGCACGGCAGTCGGCGGTTTCGTCCACCACCTTGGTCTGCACAGCGGGCAGCAGCCTTTGAAAGCTGGAGCATGTCAGCTTGCAGCACCACATGTGAGAGTTTTGTGCCAGGACTTGGCAGCTTTGGGGTTGAACGGGCGGCTTCGGCGAAATATGCGGCGAGAAGCTGTTGCTGCCGCTAGGCCGGAATCAGAGGACGCCGGCCTGCCCTTCACACCTTGCAGATCCCTGGGAATAAGAAGCATTTGCAGGGACTGTTCCTATGCCACGAATTAATGAGCGCACCAGGAAGGCGGCGGCGGTGGAAGGCATCATCTTGTACAGCCGTGACCTGCGCCATGTCAAATGTCAATGCATCATGAGGCTGACGCCCCCAATATATTAATGCTTTTGATTGGTCATCACTTCAATGACTCCCTGCAGAGTCGAGTCAGAACGGCTGGGCTACTACGGAGTGTACCAGCTGCCGCTGCTCGTGCATATGCATGGCGACTGAATGCAGTGCAACACAGTCATTCGTTGAACATCCCGGCTGTGGCAAGTGTGTCAATGACAGCATCTTTCAAACAGTTCTGTAACAGAGAAGGCTCACTTGACGGGCATGACACGGTCCCTGAAGGCCAGGGACAGCGGGTCCTCACCCTTGCCCCGCATCTCGTGGATGATGGTTCGTATCTTCAGCTGCACACACACAGCATGAACGAATCGGGATGCGCTTTGTACTACCATTGATGAACAGGGTTTCGCATCGGCCTTGCCTTGCTGGGCCTGTCCTGCAACTCAAAGGCAATGTGACTGCTAATGATGGCGGAATTGCAGCGCTCCATTAGGATCACCGGACAAGCAAAACCCAGACGAAACACAGGTCCGGACATTGAATTACGATGTAGCAACTCACAATGGTCTGCTGCGCCTTGCCAATGCCGCGGCCTGCGGCGGGGTCCGGCGCCTTGAGGCACTTGGGCACCAGCGACACCGTCGTGCCGACTGCAACACGCTGCTTGGCTTCCTCCCGTAGCGCCGCCGTCGCCTCCGCTTCCTGCTTCCGTGCCATTTCAGCTTCCTGCTTCCGCGCCACCTGCTGCTGCGCCTGCGCCGCCGCCTGCTCCGCCCGCCGCGTCCCCTGACGCGCTGGCTGGCCCGGCGGCCCCCGCTGCGCCTGCTGCTGCAGCAGCTGCTCCTGCTGCAGCTGCCGCCCGGCTTGCGCAGGCGGCGCATGCTGCTGCTGCCGCAGCAGCTCGTGCCGCCGCCGCTCGCCCATGGCACGACTGATGTGGGAAACCAGGACGGCGTCCCTCGCAGCCCGCTCCGCCGCGTCGGCGGTTGCCGCCGATGTCGCCGCGTGCGCCGCCAGGTCGGCGGCGGCCCTGGCTGCGTGCTCCTCCTGGCGCAGGTTTCCGCGGCTGCCGCCAGCCGGCGCCATGTGGCTATCCGAGAGCCAGTTAGCAGGCGCCTCGGCGCGGCCGCCGTAGTGCGGCAGGGAGCTGTCGCTGCTGCGCACGCTGCTGTCGACGCCGGGCGGCAGGCTGCTGTCAGGCGAGGGGCTCCTGCTACTTTTGTACTGCAGCCTGCCACTGCCGCCGCGTGCGCTGCTGCCAGCATTGAACGGCAGCAGGCTGCCGTCAGGTGACGGGCTGCGGCTCTTGTACAGCAGCCCGCCGCCACTGCTGCGCACGCTATAGTCAACACCAGGCGGCAGGCTGCCGTCGGGTGATGGGCTCCTGCTTTTGTTAAGCACCCTGCCGCCGTGCAGCGACCGCTGCTCCGGGTGCAGCGGCAGCGCAGCGCTGTGCCGCCTGCCAGCCATGGCCTGCTGGTCAGTGGCAGTCGGCCGCGCCTCCACCGGGTTGCTGAGCTGCGCCAGCGTCTGCATCGCGCTGGCGTAGGGCGAGCTGTCCGGCCAGGCTGTCGCCGTTGAAGGTGGAGCCTTCATCTTCCGATAGGAAGGCACCCAGTCGTCTGCAGACTCGTCCAGTGCGTCAGCTACGCCCTCGAGCCTTCCGCTGGTGCCGAATTCGCTGGCTGCCGGCTGGTGCTGGTCCTGCACCACGGACCAGCTGGCGCTCGTGGCCGAGCGGAGCGTTGTGGCCAGGGAGTTCGGCGGAACGGGCGGCGGCTCGCCCGAGGCACGCAGAGTGGTGCTCGGCCGCACGTCCACGTCCGGCCACTCCGGGCTGCAGCTCATCCGCTGCCGCTGCGTCAGCCGCCGGGGCCTTGGCACACGAGCGTCCATGGTGACAATAACTGTCGTGTAGGCTGCCCTCGGTGAGCTTCTGCAAGATTCAGGCTTGCAGTCGGTCCGACCCGCATTTCGAGCGTCCGAGGGTGCAGTGACGGCCGATCCGAGGAAGCCGGATCTCTCCCACTTCGAGGCCCAGTCGTGGCTGGCGAATGCTTCGAACAAAATCCAATCCGCCTCTTCTCAATCGACCACCACCACTACGACATACAAGGCAGACTCCTGAAGGCCATCACAAAACTTTTCGACGTCAAACCAGCTGGACATGTCAAAGGCAAGCGCTCGCATTACCAGCGCTGCGGTTGCACAAACACAGGCCATGTTCTAGAACGGGGGCGATCGCTGGTCCTTGAGTTTCGCATCCATGTTCCATTGAGTGGATCCACAGCTTGACGCAGCTGCTGCGCCTTCGTACAACGTGGCCATGCCGTTCTTCTGGAAAATATCCGGTCGACGCTACAATAGAGACGCCAGCACCTCGTCGTCGTTTCACAGCTCGACCTGCAGCAGAAACAAACTGGGATGGATCAAGAGATGAAGCTGACCGTCAACAATGTTGTCCCCTGCTGGCGCACATGCCCTCGTGCAAAGCGCTCAATAACCAACTGACACATTGCGGCTTCAAGTTGATGTCAGCAACATGCTCGAATCAGGCACTCTATTACTCATACCTGCGTCAGAGGACACTGCATCATGCTCGGTGAGCACTGTTCACGCCAGATGCTTTTGACTGCCGCCTTCGAAACGGCGTCTTCTGCCTGCGTTGACACCAAAATAAAGGCTCCTCGTATACTCTTGTTGCGGCGGCGTGTCCGCAGGCAATGGCCGTCTACTATGCATATACACCGCGCAGAGGATGCGATGCCATGGCCACATTTGAACATGTGTCGAAAGAACATGTTGTGAGTCAGGCAGTACACACTGCCCTAGGTCACCTGCTGGCGCTCTCTGGCCCGCCGCTTGGCTATTTGGCGGGACCCCGCACGGTGCTGCGCGGATCGAGCAGGATGAGCCGGGTGCGCAGCAGGAGGCAGCTCCTCCGACGAGACAGGGTCCGCAGCAGCGAGCAGCTCCTTCGACGAGACAGCAGCGACATGCCTGAAGCCCCCCAAGCCAGCTGCGGCTTTGGCTGTCAGCTTCCCCGCATAGCCCAGGCACCAGGTCGTGATGGACACGCTGTGATGGTCACAGACGCGGTTTCTGCCGGACCAGACAACAGACTCCTGCAGAGACCACATGGTGTTCACGGCGCCAGAAGCTGTTGCTGCCAAAGCATCACCACAGAATGCTTGAATCTCAGACTGCACATCAAATTGCGAACAACCAGTGCAGAAGTCACAGGAGGCATTGATAAATTAGGGATGCGGCCTGCTGCAGAATTGGCGCAACAAGCAGGACGGTCAGCAGGGTGAGGCCCCACAACAGAGCGGCCACTATCATGACGACTCTTTCAGGCACTTCCAGGAGGCTGGCCCACAGATCAATCAGCAGTTCGACAGCACGAGGAAGTTCTGCAGCTGCCTGTGTTGCGCGCTGCGGGATCAGCTTCTTGGCACTATGCGCCTGCCTACGCTGTGCGGGCCGCACATTCAGCGGGCAGAGGCCGCTCCTTGGCTCCTGCATCATAGCTGCAGCAAGACGGCCGCTGTTGATGGAGCCCGCCGCCGCCTGGCCATGGTAAAAGACGCGGACGGCGCGCATCCGCAGCAGGGCGTCCGTCAAAATGAGCGCCGTACGCAGCTGCCGCCCGGCAATCGCATAGTTTTCGGCCATCGTGGTCGCGTTGCTCCACAGCGCGGCAGAATCCTGCTGCCAAGCCGCTGCAGCCGAGGAGGAGCAGCAGCAGCTGCGTGATAGGCACCCGCGACATGGCTGCACGCCGAGGTGCCGCCGCTGGCCATTCTTGCAAATGAGCGCATACCTGCGGCAACACTCTGCGCACAGAGAACGCTAAAGGTCTCAGATTGATTGAGGCCCATCTTGTTGGCACCTTGAAATGAAGCATGCAGCATCACCACCGGCGTGAGTGAAGGTGTGATGGGGCAATACACGTGCTGGCGGCGAGAACGAAGCTTGCAGCAGATGCTGCGGCGTTTGTGGCGGTGTCTCAGCAGGCGAAGCAGACGTCTCAGTTTTCTTGAGTCTCTTTTCGCTGGCCCGGCTCTTCTTGTGACTTTGTTCGCCGATTGTGCCGGCCTGCTCTATTGCGTTGATAAGATCAAGACACCGCGGAAGGCAGCGTCAGCAAGCTGCCTCGGTAGAAGTTTGTTTTGGCTGCAGATTTTCCGCCGACGCTGGGGTGCGATTTCTCATATGCGCCGTCCCATGCTGCTGCACCACGAGATGAGATGAGAGATGGGGAATGCACATGACAAGGGTCTGTCCGCGGTATGAACCGCCGACAGATCATCCTCATGGCTCGTGCTCATTTTGGTGGGACTGATTGCGAATACATCAATAAAGTTCGAGCATCAGACATACTGTAATGACGCTGCTTTTGCACAGACGGCAGTGTGACAGAAGCATAACGCCCGATTATCCAAAACCTGAAACCACAAACTTCAACCTTATCGTCCAAAAAGTGATCTTATGGGTGCCAAAATATAGCACATACGTCAAGCCATTTCAGGTCACTGCTCCACCACGACGGCCGGTGCCGGCCGCTGTGCTTGCGCCGCCTGCTGCGCTGCCTGCTGAGCTACGAACCGCGCCTTCTGCCGCGACGCTGCTTGCGCTGCCGCAATCTGCTCCTCGTTGCCCCTGCACAGACCCAACATTCAGCTGTGAAGCCACGGAGGCGCCTCGGGTGTGACCCGTCAAACGTCACAGCCCAGAACGGGTGTGACCCGTCAAACGTCACAGCCCAGAACGGGTGTGACCCGTCAAACGTCACAGCCCAGAACGGGTGTGACCCGTCAAACGTCACAGCCCAGAACGTTCTCAACATACAGCACCGCTCCGCAAGTTGGCCACAGGTCCCCGGACAGATGCGAGGAAGGAAAGGACGCTTACTTCAGCTGCAGCTGCGCCCAGTTGCCTGGCGGCGGCAGGCTGTTGGGTGTCTTGGGGCTACCGAGAGCTATTTCAGCAAGCGCCGTCGAGACGAGCGTCAGGAACTGTTTGACATCCACGACCGTGTCCTGCGCAAAGGACATATATATATATATATATATATATTGATTCGAGGCATGGTCGACTGAAGTGAAGCCCCAACGGGAGTGCTTTGTGGTTGCCAGAATACGCACGAAACATCCAACAGCATGCGCAACCATCTGTGCCACAATGCACGTGAGCAAGAGGCAAACGGCGCTTCCAGCAGACCATGGCCAGGCACCTGGTTGATCCTGCATAACAAGAAAGCGACAGTGTTAATGGATTTCATTTCAATTTCAGCAAAAGCTATCGGAGCAGGAATCAGCGTAGGTCAAGGGCAGTGCAGCATATGGCGGGTCAGGGCGGGGCAGGGCAAGGCTCTCGCCAGAAGGTATAGAAGCCCTGGTCAATACGCAAGTTGCCTTCCTGCAGCAGGCGCTCCTTGGCCGCCGCCGTTGCCTGCGGGGCCAAACAAACTGTATCATGTTGATAGCATGCTTGAGAAAGGGCTCACACGACCATGATTTTGGCGCTACAGGCCTAACCCTGCCGCAGCGGATGGGATGCCAACCATGCTGGAAATGCAGAGATGCAATGCCGTGGGGAAGTGACGCCGCTGGCAGCAGAGGCGGCAGCACCTTGGCCGACTGGCCCGCCGCGACGTTGACGCTGGACGCCGCCATCTCCTCCCATAGGTGAAAGTGCGCGACGGTGTGGTTACGGTCCCTGCACTGCGCAACGCTCCGTCATGTTGCTGACACGACCCACCGAGAACGTGCAGGCACTGGACTGCATATCAGGCATGCGTAGTAAACGAAGATTAGATGCATCGGTCACCCAGCCATGGAGTCGCCTGTTGCCAAACTGCATCGCTGCCCGCACTGAGCCTTCAGACGCTCATGTCCGGGAAAAAGGGGCGTGTCATGTCACCTGTTGTTCCAGGTGTGCCAGACGGCGTCGCTGCCCACAACCCGCAGCAGCGCCGGCCCCGGATGGGCCGACACGAAGACATGGTGCGCCAGCAGCTCCACGACCTGGCACATGAAGGGGGGGGGGGGGGGACAACAACC